>ENA-OUOG01000118-OUOG01000118.1-marine-metagenome-genome-assembly--contig:-NODE-118-length-94749-cov-6.547226_pt1 | contig 94749 bp, 60 predicted proteins | sample MGYA00248635_ERZ508505 | MGnify/ENA primary metagenome ERZ508505 (study PRJEB26176, sample SAMN06267871) | marine metagenome | isolation source: Saanich Inlet, British Columbia, Canada | place: Pacific... | reverse complement strand
AAACGATCTGAGAGACGGTCAAATGAACGATTTTTGAACGCGCGTTTGATCGATGAATTTTTCGCGAAAGAGACGTTCGTGTTCCTTTTTGTGCGAAATCTCGCAAATCTCGCGAAGAGACGCGCTCGTCGACGACGTGCGCGCCGTCACAACTCGCCGCGCCGCGCTCGTCCGCGATGGTTCGAGGCGGCACGCCTCGCGGCGCCCGCGCCGCGGACGCGGTCGGGGACACCGCCGAGGTGGTTTTCCTGGGCGAGCTCACCGGCGCGACGGGATTCAAGCACACGTGCCGTGGGAGCGTTTTGTGCAAGTACGTGGTGGTGCACGGCGAGCACTGGCACCTGGCCAAGGGCGCCGTCAGCGGGGCGACGCAGGCGGCGGCGAGCGCGGGCGATGGCGGGGAACTCGCGCCGTGGGGCCACCCGTTCCAGCTCTCCTTCAACGCCACGAGCGTGCAGGTACGTCACCGATGAGCGCCTCCGAGGCGGAGGCTCGCGCGCGGCGAGACGAACGAGCCGATGTCAGCCCGAACGGTCCGTTGGTGCCGTTCGGCTTTTTTACAACTGAGCGTCTCTGTTTTTTCTTCACGAGCGCCGGCGTCGCGAGCACACCGCGACGCTCGCGTTTAACGAATGCCGCCGACCCACCATACACTCTCTATGAAACATTAACCGTTAACCGTTAAACGTCACACGACGTGTTTTTCTCTTAGGGCTGGCCTAAGCTTTTGTTCGCGGTGTACGAGCGCGACGCGGTGGCGCTCGTGGATTCGTTCGTAGGGTACGCGGTCGCGGCGCTTCCCCTGAACCCGGGTTCGCACGACGTCTCCGCCAGTGTGTTCGTGGCGAACGACCGAAACGCGCGTAATTTGCAGGCGATGAGGGACTATTTCACAGCGGCGCGTCCCGAGCTGGAAGGATGGCGCGCGCAGATGCTCCACCGCGAGGAGATGCACGCCGCGCCGGTGGTCACGAAGGGGATGGGAACGATCCACATGAAGGTTTCCGTGCTCAGTAAGAACCTCGACATCTCGGGCCTGCACGTCAAACCCGTGCCGTCTTCTCGCGCGCGCGCCGGAGGGCGATCGCCGCGCGGCGGGCGATCGCCGCGCGGGGACCGCTCGCCCCGGGACAGGCGCTCGCCCTCGCCCGCCAAGGGCGACGACGCGCCACGGGGGCTGGACTCCGTCAGACGGAGGTTCGCGGACGCCGCCGCCGCGGCGTCGCCGGCGCAGAGCGAGTCGGACGCATCCGCCTCGGAGGCGGGCTTTGGCGCGCGCCGCGCGCGCCGCGCCGCGGACGCCTTCAGCGCGGCGGCGGCGCTGGGTCGCGCGGGCGCGCCCGGGGGGGAGGCCGCAGCGCCCGCGCGCAGGTCGAGACACGCGCGCGCCAGCGCCGGGGACGCCACGGCGGCGCTTGTGAGCGCGCGGCGCGCCGAGCAGGAGCGCGCGGGCGCCTCCGTTTCGACGGGCGACGCGGAGTTCTCCGCGGCGGCGTCGCGCGAGGGACAGCCGTCGGCGACGTTCGCGCACCAGCGCGAGCCGATCGAGGACGCGCCTTTGGCGTCCGGGCGGGACGCGCGACGCGCGCTGCGCGAGGCGCGGATGTCCGATCCGAACGCGAACCCGGGCGGGCGGCGCGAACGACGGGGTTTGTGAGACGAGACGTATGCGGACGAATGGCTTTTTCTACTACCACGCGTCTCAAGTCTGGTCACTTCATCACCTCGATGGTGGGCTCGCCATCGTCCATTTCCGCGACGCCCGCGACGACGGACAGCTCGCTCTCGAGGCTCTCTAAAAGCAGCGCGCACGCCTCCGGGTTTTGCGAACACGCGTCCTCCTCGTCCATCCACTCGTCGTTGATCTGCTGTAGCAGATCAGCCACCAGCGCCACCCCCGCGCGTCCCTCCGAGTCTTGGCCCAGCGCCCCCACCGGGACGTCTCCCTTGACGCGCCAGATGAAGCACCGGATCTTATCCTCCGGGCCTTCCTCGCCCTGCACCATCAGCATGTCCACGAACTCGAACCTATGGCCCACCAGCCACTTGTCCGTGGTGACGACCACCGCGCCCGGGCGCATCACCGCCGCGAGCGCGGCGGAGAGCTCGGGCAGACGCAAGCCATCCGGCGAGGGGAACGCCGTGCTGTACGCGAGCGCGACGTCCGCGCCCGCCAGCGCGGACGCCGCGGCGGCGATCGCGCCGCCGTCGCCGACGCCCGCGGGGTCCTCGGGGCACGACGCGTCGAACAAACACTCCACGCTTCCCGACCCCAAGTTCGCGTCGGCGTGAACCGAGCGCACCAACCCTTTGGGCAGCACGTTTTCTTTCTCTAGCTTCTCGATGGCGGCGGCGCCGAGCCCCGCGAGCGGCTTCGAGGCCTCGATGCCCACCACCGAGCGCCACGCGCGCATGGTCGAGGCCGCTAATATGAGACGTCCCGCGCCCGAGCCGATGTCTACTAACGAGGGCTGGAACGCGTTGGGGGTCTCCTCGAACGGGCAATCCTCCCCCGGGCAGTCGCCCTCCTTGTGGAACGCGGCGGCGCGCGAGATCTGGTCCGCGTCGTCCACGCTCCCCTCGCTGCTTCCCCAGCCGTGCTCCGCCGCGACGAGCACCTCGTTCACCGCGGGGTGCTCGAGGATCGCGAGCAGGCCGGTCAGGGGGAACTCCCCGTACGCGCCCTGCACCTCGTCGTCCAAGTTTTTGCTCGCCACCTCGAAACGCACGCGCCGCGCCTCGCCGCCGCCGAGCACGCCGCCCGCGACGTCCAGGAGCGCCTTGGCGTCCGCGGCGGCCGCGGAGGTCTTGAAGTTGGCCGTCGCCGCGGACCCGGCGCGCACGGAGCCGGGCGTCGCGGGGACGACGCGCCGCGCGCCAACGCGGGAGAAAGCGCGGGAGGGATGGCCAGGCTGGCGGCCGACACCGTTTCTTCCGAGCGATGCGCGCGGTGCGCCGGCGCGCGACGCGCCGAGAACGAGCGTGGACGCCATGGAAGGAACGGAGCGGGTGCGTGTCGACGCGCCCGCGCGATCGGCCCGGCGAAAGGGGAGGGGTGCGCGGCTCGAAGGGAGTGCCCACCGCACCTCGGTCTGCGCGCGGGGAAGTAAAAAGCCGAGTAAAAAGACCCAAAAAACAACCAGTCAGCGCGCCACAATCATCCGATTGGTCGCGGCGATTGACGGGGCGCGACGTCCGAGTCAGCGGCGCGCGAGATACGCAGGCGTCTCAGAAAAGCCCTCCGCGGGTGATTTAACTCGAGAACAGACCCGGGATCGCACGCGTTTTTCGTTTTCGTTTTCGCGATACGCCGCGTCGGCGCATCGCCTCCTTTTGCCAATCTCTGCAGGTTTTCGGTATCCGTCGGTTGTGCTTTTAACAATGCCGCGTGGGCACATCACGCCGCGCGCCGCACACGCGCGCGAGGCCTCGCTTTTCCCCGGCTCCGAGCGGCGCACCTTCGCCACCCGACGACGTCCATGTCCCTCGCGGGCGCGCGCGCGGGCGCGCGCCCGGCCGCGTCCCGCGCGTCCCTCGCCGAGTCGGGACGCGCAACCGTCGCGCAGATTTCGCGTCGAGGCTTCGTCGCGCCGCGCGCCGCGCGTCGCGCGCCGCGCTTCGACGCGCGCCTCCGCGTTCCCGTCCGCGCCTCGGCCTCCTCCGAGCCCGGCTGGAGCGACTACGACTCGAAGCACGCGTCTCGCTCGCGGTGGCCTCGCGAGCGCCGCGCCAACCTCCCCGCGAAAAACCTCAGAGCTCTGCTCGCGGCGCCCGGGATCATCCAGACGCCGTGCGCGCACGACGCGCTTTCGGCGGCGCTCATCGAACGCGCCGGGTTCAACGCGGGGTTCATGTCCGGCTTCTGCGTCTCCGCCGCTCGGCTGGCGATGCCTGACGCGGGCTTAATAAGCTACGGCGAGATGGAGGACGTCGGGCGACACATCTGCGAAGCCGTGAGCCCGGGGTTCCCGTTCATCGGCGACGCCGACGACGGGTACGGCAACGCGATGAACGCCAAGCGCACGACACGCGGGTACGCCCGTTTAGGTTTCGCCGGCATTCTGATGGAGGACCAAGTAGCGCCGAAAGCGTGCGGACACACGAGGAACAGACGCGTCATACCGCGAAACGAAGCCGTCGCGCGCGTGAAAGCCGCGTGCGACGAACGCGACGAAGGCCCCGCGGGCGATATCGTGATCTTCGCGCGCAGCGACGCGCGAAGCGCCGAGAGCCTGGACGAAGCGCTGTGGCGTGCGGCGGCGTTCGCGGATGTCGGCGCGGACGCGCTGTTCATCGACGCGTTACGGTCGCGGGAGGAGATGGAGGCGTTCTGTAAGGTCGCCCCGAACGTGCCGAAGATGGCCAACATGTTAGAGGGCGGCGGGAGCACGCCGATATGCACGCCGCGAGAGCTGGAAGACATGGGGTTCAAAGTCGTGGCGTACCCGCTGTCGCTGTTAGCGACGTCGGCGCGCGCCATGGAACGCACTTTGCGGGAGATCCGGAACGACGGGTACCCGGACGAGAGCTCGATGCCGACGTTCGAGGAGCTGAAACGGATCGTGGGCTTCCCGGAGTACTACGTCGACGAGGCGCGGTACGACACCACGCACAAAGCGCACGTGCCCAACATACCGCCGCCGATGAACAGGTAGTCTATAGGAGCGAGGAGAGGCTTTTGCGTTGTGTCGGAAAGTGGCGCACTACTACTGAGAGCACTCTGCTGTGGTATCCGCGACGATCGGAGCGTCTCACACGAAAACACGAAACGCAGACGTCGAATCGACGCGTTCTCAGAACCGACGGATGGATGCGTCGTAGCGCACTCCGCCTCGCGCGGTGTGCGCCGCGAGATGGGGTTCGCGAAGACGGTCACGACGCACCTGCGCAACATGACCTCCAACTTCGGGAGGACGTGCATGCCCTGGGGCGTGAAGCGGAGCGTTGCCGCGGGGTGCAGCGGCGCGTTGTTCGCGCTTCCGGGGGTGGTGGCGTTCAAGGAGGACGACGCCACGACGACGGCGATGCTGTGCGCGTTCGTCGCGCAGGCGGTGCTCTCGGTGATGTCCGACTACGTGTGCACGGGGAGGGACAGCGTGTGGCACGGCCTGGACCGCTGGATGTCCAGCGGGATGACCGTATTCATGGTGTGGTACGCGCACGCCGCGCTCTCGCCGAAACACTGCGCCATCGCGGTGCCGCCCCTCTTCTGCCTGTACAACAGCAAGAACGCCATCGCGCGCGGGGACTGGCCGCGGTACGTCGCCTGGCACACCGCGTGGCACGTCAGCGCGGTCGCGGGGTGCTGCGCGGTGATGTACCTGGTGAACGGGTGGGAGGGCGTGAGCGCGGTCGGGCGCGAGGTGGGGCGGATGACCCGCGCGGTCAAGGGAGAGCTGTGACGGGCGCCGAGTATCGATCGAGGCGGGCAACCCGGTCGATGAGTCACCGCCGTTTCGTTCAACTCCGAAGATTAACAACGACGCATAACGCTATCACATGTGGCAGACTCGAACGCGCACGCGCCCTCCCACCGAGAAGCGAGCGCCCTCCCCGCGATGCGCAGCTCGCGGACCGTCGCGAAGGCGCGAAGCTCGCGCGCTCGACCGGGCGCGACCGGCGCTTCCCCCGAAGACGAGTTGTCCTTCGACGACGCACATGCGCCGTTCACGACCGAGCCGCCGACGGAGGAGGAGGCGCTCCCCCCGAGCGACGCGTCCGGCGGTCCGGACGTCGACGCGGCGAACGTCGCGGCGGAGACGCGCACCGCGCGTCCGTCGCTTCGCGGCGACGCGTCTGCCTCCTCCCTCCTCGCCGGCGCGTCGTCCTCGCGCGCGCACGTGCGCGAGGACGGCACGAAGGATTACTGGCGCCAGCTGCGCAGCCGCGCGGTCATGCGCCAGCTCTCGGTGATGGCGAAGGTGAGCAGCCGCGGCATGCGCCTGACCGAGCTCGAGAAGGCGCGCGCCGGGAAAGAAAAAGGCGCGCGGGAAACGTCTTCCGAGGCGAGCGTCGAAGCGAATGCGGCGGTCGAACCCGAGCCCGAGCCCGAGGACTTAGACGAGCTCGAGGACAAGCTGAGCGCGTGGTTGCAGTGCTCCGGTCTGCACACCGTGGACAAGTGGGTTTTGAACTACCGCAAGCACCCCAGCTGCTGGGCCGCGCTGCTGATGATGCACGGCGTCCCCGAGGTTTCCGGACGCCTGCGCGCGAAGGTTGAAAACTACGCCATCTACTCGGCGCTCTTCTTGTCGTGCACGATCCAAGCCGTGATGTCGCCTCCGGACGCGATGCAGTGCTCCGAGCGTGACTTCGACACGAAAGCGGCGAGCGCGCAGTGTGAGGTGACGCGCAGAATAGCGGTATACGCGCTGCTCGCCGCGATCGCCATGCACTTCTACAGCATCATCCTCGCGATGGCCTTCGTCAACGCGCTCAACGAAACCGCGCGCGAGGCGGACGTGTTCCGCATGTTCGCGCGCGGACAAGGCTATTTGGCGACGTTCAAGTGTCAGCAAGCGTTTCGCAGGGGCGCGGGGTTCTGCATGCTCGCGATCGCCGCGGTCTCCCTGGAGTACATCGGCTGGGATGCGGTGGCGTGGATCGCCGTTTTGCTCGCCTACGTGCTTTACAACTTTTCGAAAACGTCCAACCTGCTCTTCACCACGGGCTCGCTCGTGCACTACTGGCGCGAGGAGCTGGGGGGTAAGCCGGACGCCGACGACCCGTACGAGATTGCGCCCGCGGTGCACGTCTTCAAGGAGCGCGTCAAGTTTTCGCGCGGCGTCCTGGGGGACGAGGATTTTGTCGATGAGGACGCGCTCGGGGGGAAGGCAGACGGGAAGCTGTGGAAAGGCGCCGGAGAGGACCGAATGGCACCAGGCGGCGGCGGCGCCAAAACGTGGACGACGGCGTCCTTCGTCAACCCGAGCGCGTGGTCCTTCGGATCGAGCGGGAGCGCCTCCTCCGCGAAGAAGGGTTTCGAAACGGCCACGGCTGAAAAAAACAAAGAGCCGCTCGACGACGCTCGACGGGAGAGCGTCGAAGAAGTCGTACGAGACGAGCGGCGGCATTCGCTGACGCGTCAGACGCACCAGCAAGGCGCGTCGCCGACGAACCTCATCGCGCACCACGCGGCGAAGAATCGCGCCAAGGATCGCGACGCGAAGAAAAAACGCGCGTACAACGACCAGCATCTCGGGACGCACGTCGGGAGCAAAGCCGTCTCGATACTGTAGTATTAATACGGGAGTCTATTGGCTATGGTACGGTATTGCTACTAACACGCTACTCGTGCTACTCGTGCTGCGGTCGTGTCTCGTCTAGAGCTACTACGAAAGTATTCGTCACGCGGCGCTTCCGGGAAGAGGCTCGGGCTCGGTTAAGGCGTCGTCTCCAACTAGTAATTTTTTTCCTCCTCGTCCTTCGGCGGCGGATTTTTTGGCACACAGAAACCGTTCAAAGAGGAGGTACGCCGACGTCGCGGCGCCCGCCGCCGCGAACGCGTTCAGCGCGCGCCACCCGACCTGTTGTAAGACAGCGCCGCTGAACGCCGCGCACACCGCTGTAAGGAAAAACGCCAGCGACTCGCACGCGCCCTGGATCTGCAAACCCTCGTCGCTCAGCATCGCGCTCCCCGCGACAAACACCAAGTGCCACGCGACGCCTAAGATAACGAGCCCGTCGCGAAACGCGCGGTACGGAATTACATCCGATTCCGGAACGAACGCGTTCGCATAGACCGCACAAGCGACGAATAAAGCGCACCCGATGTGCGCCACGTTATCGGGGCCGATTCGGTTCACCAAGTCGCCCGTGCCCACGACGCCGGGCGCGAACATCGCGAGCAGATGAAGCTGAATCGCGTCGGCGGCGTCGTCGAAGCCGAGCCCGCCCTCTTTCTCGCCCGTCATCGCCAGCGGCGCGGCGGACATTATTAAGAACATCAAAGGCCACGCGGAGGCGACGCACGCCGTGCCTTTCCGCGCGTTCGGAGATGACGAAGATAATAACGTCCGGAAAATGTTTGTAAACGCGAGTCCGTCGCCTGTGCTCACACTCTCGCCAGGCGCGTTTACGAAAACGTCATTCACGGTTCCCGCGCTTCGGCAAAAAACGACGAAGACGCCGAAGAAAAAATAGCACGCCGCCATCGCCACGAAGCACCCGCCGTATTCTGCATTCGAAAGCCACGTTCTTGAAACCTTCGCCAGCTCGGGCCCCGCGAACGCCGCCACCGCACCGCCCGCGACGCAGACCGCGAGCGCGCGTTTCTTGTCGGACGCGGAGACGGCTTCGGCGGCGACGAAACGCGCCTGCTGCGCGACGGCGTTGGCGACGCCGATTGCTACGACGCCGACGACGCCGACGACGTATGACTTTATAGTCAAGTCCGCGGCGACGAGAAGCGAGCCGAGACTTCCGCACAAAGACCCCAAAAGCAACACCGGCCTGCGTCCGCGTCGCGCCGCGGCGCGCGCCGCGGGAACCGCCGCGCACGCCCTGGCGGCGAACTCCAAAGCGAGCGCGAACGTGCCCAGCGCCTTGCTCCCCGTAACGCGCTCCGCGGCGATGGCGAGCGCGGCGACCACCACGCCGAAGCCGCTCATGGCCGCGGCCTGCGCCAGGGCGGCGAAGAACACGTCCGGCCACCCGCCGAGGGGGCCCAGGCCGGCTCCCGGCGTGGCCCCGAAGCACGTCGCCGCGCGCGAACGCGCGGAGGGGGGCGCATGCCGGACATGCCGGTCTCGGTCGTGCCGAAGCGCGAGCGAGTCTCCGTCGCTCGGCCCGGGGTCACCCGCGCGCGCCTCGGACGCCGGGGACGCAGACGCCGGCGTCTCCCCGCCCAGACGCATTCCGCGCCGGAAGGTCGCCCCGCGCGCGCAGATGGCCGGCGCGACGCGGTCATAACGCTACTGAAAAGGCCGGGCGCGGCCGATACCAAGTGTTTTTCGAGCTTTTCGATCTCCGGCGTCTGGCGGGCGTGGCGGCGGCAAGCCAAGAGCCACGACTTGGTCTTCGACCGCACACTCGCGCCCGCCGCACGCACGCGAGCGCACACGACCGCGTCCGCCGAGCGTCTCGCGAGGAAGCGCGTATCAGAAGCACGGGCGACGCACGCCGCGGACGCTCCAGAGGTCGGAGCCCTCCAGTCTCGCGGTCACAGCGCGCCGGGCTCGCTTCATCTCCGCGAGGCTCAGAGCGGGCGCTCGCGTACGCGACGCGACAAAAAACACCCCAGTGCAGTGAGCATTCAGTCTCGTGAACCCCCAAACTCGGTTTCGCCATGTCGGACATCATGGAGAAGATCGCCTCGATCGAGCTGGAGATGAGCCGCACGCAGAAGAACAAGGCTACCGCCGCGCACCTCGGGTCGCTCAAGGCGAAGCTCGCGAAGCTGCGCCGCGACCTGATCGAGCCCAGCGGCAAGTCCGGCCCCAAGGGCGAGGGCTTCGACGTGACCAAGACGGGCGACTGCCGGGTTGGCCTCGTGGGTTTCCCATCCGTGGGTAAGTCGACGCTCCTGAACAAACTCACCGGCACGTTCTCCGAGGTTGCGGCGTACGAGTTCACGACGCTCACGTGCATTCCCGGCGTGATCCGGTACCGCGGCGCGAAGATCCAGCTGTTGGATTTGCCCGGGATCATCGAGGGCGCGAAGGATGGCAAAGGCCGCGGACGGCAAGTCATCTCCACGGCGCGAACGTGTTCGCTCATCGTCATCACCCTCGACGCGCTTAAACCGTTAACGCACAAGAAGCTCATCGAGCACGAGCTGTTCGGGATGGGCATTCGTTTAAACAAATCGCCGCCGAAGATCACGTTCAAGAAGAAAGATCGCGGCGGCGTGGCGTTCACGCCGAACAACAACGGCGACACGACGTTTTTGGACGAGGAGACGGTGACTAACATTTTGAAGGAGTACGGGATCGTGAACGCCGACGTGAAACTCCACGAGGACGCGACGGATGAGGATCTGATCGACGTCATCGAGGGCTCGCGCGTGTACATCCCCGCGGTTTATGCGATCAACAAGGTGGACCAGATCACGGTGGAGGAGCTCGAGTTGCTGGACAAGATGAAGCACTACGTCCCGATCAGCGCGCACAAAGAGTGGAACCTGGACGGGTTGCTCGAGACGGTGTGGGATTACCTGGACATGGTGCGCGTCTACACCAAGCCTAGAGGGGTCACGCCCGACTACGAGGACCCGATCATCCTCCCGAGGAAAGCGTGCACGGTGGAGGACTTCTGCAACCGGCTGCACAAGGGCATCATCAAGAACTTCAAAACCGCGCTCGTCTGGGGGGTCTCCGCGAAGCACAGGCCGCAGCGCGTCGGGAAAGAGCACGTCCTCGAGGACGAGGACGTCGTGCAGATTGTCAAGAAGATGTGACGGTCCGCGAGAACGACAATGGGCTTTTGTGTCTTTCTTTGTTTGTTGTGCGATCTAAAGGCGAAGAGGGCGACAAAAGAAAAGGCGAGAGCGTCCCGGTGGACGCGAAGAGCGTGAAACGAACGCTCGCCGCTTCCACGCGCGCTTAACGGGTTCGCTTAAAAGTGAAACTAATCATATCATAAAATATCGGAGGGAACCGCTTTCAAAACGCGTCCAGCGCCGCCTCGGCGCGCGCCAACCGCCGGCCCAGCCGCCTAACTTCGTCCAGCTCCACCGCCACGACGGCGCGCGTCGTCGCCGCCGCCACTAATTGCTCATACGCGTCGTCCGGGGGAATCGCAAAGGCGCGGTTCAAAAACGCAAACGTTTTGTTCGTCTCCGGGACGCGAATCGTTTTTTTAGAGACCGTCTCTTTTTCTTGCGAGAGGTTCCGTACGTCCGACGCGGCGGCGAAGACGTCGTTCTCCTTTTCCGAAAAGTCACGAAGTACTAAAAAGTCACTTCTTCTTCTTTCGGACAATCGAACGCCGAGAGGTTTCGGTCGCGCGCCTTCCAAATCCGCTTTCCCTTCCCTTTCCGAGACGCCCCGCGCGCGCGGGCGGAGCGGCGGGCGCGCGGGTGATCCCCCTCTTCTTCGGTCGACCGGCCGGAAGGACCCGAACGGCGACGCGTGGCCCAGCGGCGGGACCGGCGTCGCCGGTCGCGCGGGGGGAGACGCGACGGTGCCTTCGCTGTCGGCTCTTTTGTCAACGAAGGCGTCTTCTTTTTCAGTCGCCGACGCGGACGCGCGCGTTCGAACGGCGAGTCCCGCGATGGACACCGGCGAGCCGACCGGCGAGCCGACCGCGAGCCGTCTCACGGGAAGCGGCGGCGTTCGCGCGACGTCCTCCGAGTCGTTCGCGTCGTTCGCGCGGACGCGTAGCGTCGGGTCCGCGGTCGCGCAGTAATGCGTTTCCGCCCGCTCGCGTTCCGAGTCGGTCTGCGTCTCCGCCTCGGCGACGCGACGCGCCGCCGACGGCGCCGACGGCGACTCGAGTCGTCGCGTCGTCTCCGGAACAGGCGGAGACGCGTCTTCGCCTTCCGCGCCTCTTCCCTCGTGCTCGCGTGTCGTCTCGCGCGAGACGAAGGAAGTCGCCGGCGTCTCGTCGCCGACGGCGTCGACGGACCCGCCGACTCGCGACGTTCGCGACGATGACGGCGCTCGTTTCTCGGACGGAATCGCCTCCGGCGTGGTAGACGCGCGCGCGCGCGCCTTCAGTCTCGAATTCGCGCTCGCCGCGCGCGACGCCGGCGGCGTGGTCATCGCGAAGAAGCTCACTTCCGGTGCGAGGCGATGATGACGACGATGCGCCGGCGACGGCGAGGGGGACGGGGGCGAGTCCGCGCGCGCGCGCGCGTCGCCGCGCGGCGCGCGGTTCGAATCGTCACCGGTGGAAACCGAAAGGTCGCCTCCGCCTCGCGGCCCCGCGGGTTGCGAAGGCGTCTCGAAACGCGCGCGAGACGTCACCGATTCGCGAACGCGAACGGATTTTTCCGCCTCCGTCACTCCGCGCGGCGACGGAAGAGGCGACGGAAGAGGCGCGTCGCGCGGGTGATCCGCCGCGCTTCGAGACGCCGCGAAGCGCGTCTCTTCAAAAACGCGTTCCTCCGGCTTTTCTTCGACACGGCTCTCCGAGTGCACCGCGCGCGGAGGTACGTCGCGCGCGGTTCGCGGGGACGCCGCGAAAGGCGTCCCCCGGGGACGGAGGACCGCTCCGAACGTCGTCGCCTCCGCTTCGCGTCGCGCCGGAGACGGCGTCGTCGCCGCCGCGCGTCGCGCGCGCGCCGCCTCGGCCCTTTTGGTTTTCTCTTCTTCGCGCCTGGTTTCCCTGCGCGCGTCCCGCAGCTCGAGCACGAGCGCGACGCGCGCGCCGTCGCGCACGCCTCCCTCCAGCGCGAGGTCCAGTTTAGTGGGCCGGAACGACTCGAGCCGCGCGAGCGGGAACACCGCCGCGCCGAGGCACGTCATCTTTTCGCCGCTTTTTCTCGTGGACGCTCTCTTGTCCCACACGCTGACCCGCGCCACCTGCTCGTCCACGTCCTCGCCCGCCAGGACCAGCTCCGCGCGCTGCATCCAGTGCGGGTTGGAGGTCATGGAGCGCGCGGCGCTCACGAAGCGCGCGTCGCCCACCTCCACCGCGGCGACCAGGCGGGGGACGCGGAACGCGCAGGTCTGCGGTTGAGGAGAGGTTCACGCAGAAAACGGGAGGGGACGACGGAGGGGATGACGGAGGGTCAGTCTCGGACGCGTCGACTCGTGTGGACGCGGCGGGCTGAAAGGCGGGCGCATCAACGCACCCTGATGTTCGACCCGGACTTGAGGTCGATCACCAGGCTCGGCGGGGACGCCCCCGACGCCGGGGGGGACGCCATCGCGCCGACCAGTCGCCTCGCGCGTCTGCCAATGAAGCCCCACCTGTCGGTACGTCCGACGACCAAAATTGAAATTGAAACGGCACGCTGAAACGCGTTTTAGCGCTTCAGTGAAAGCGCGCTCCCTTTCTCCGATAAAAGGTACGGGTAGATCAGAAACGCCTAGTAGTACCTAACGGTGGTCTACGAGTGTGCTACGTGACTCTAGCTACAAAAAGGAAGTCTAGCTAGTGAACCGTCCCACCGGTCACGTCGGCGCGTCGCGCCCCAGCGCGCGTCGCAACGCGCGAACGACATCCTTCGTCCCCCCCCCCCACTTTCCGATCCACGCGACGTGGCCGTCCGGCCGCGCCAACACCGCGTTCGCGCCCGACGCGTTTTGCAGACTAATCGCCCACGCGCCGTCGCGGTCCACCGCCGCGACGCGGAGGCTCGAGGCGTCGGCGAGCTCTAACGGCGAAAAAAAACGCGACGCCGCGAACGCCTCCGCCTCCGTCCCGACGAACGCCAAACGCAGACGCGCGAAATCGGGACACGCTTCGTCAATCTCTTTCGCCCACGCTTCGAGCGCCGCGAGTGTATCCGCCGTCGCGCCCGGGTTCGCCGCGCTCTCCGTGAGCGAGACGAGCACCGCGAACGTCGGCGCGCGATCCGCCGTGAGCCGACAACCGCCGTCATGTTTATGCGCGTAAAGCTTGTGCGCGTCGTCCACGTCGCGCTCCACCAGGTCCAAAGTGGACGCGTCCGTTTCTGTTAGGCCCAAAACGTTGGCAAAGCGCAAACGCGCGTGCGGGAGCCTCGCGCCCAAAACGAGCGTGTTCGGCGGCGCGAGTTTAGCGCCGTCGCCGACGATCCCGGCGGATTCCATCTCCGACGCGGAAGACGCGAAAAAAGAGCCGCCGCGAGACCCCGGAAGAGGCGACACTTCAGAAGACCCTTGAGAAGACCCGTAGACGAACCCGAGGTCCTCCTCCGGGAACTGCAAAGAAAGCGTCCCGTCTTGAACGCCGCACAGACGCGCCACCGCCGCGCGCCGCGAATTACCAAGCGCGTTGTCCGTCTCCAGCAGCGCGCCGCACTGCGCGCGCCCCAGCGCCAGGCCGGCGTTGAGCGTTTTCCTGGCGGCGTCGCGCGACACGAACGCCTCCGTCGCTTTTGCGGCGGCGTGTAACGCGTCGGCGGCGGCGGGTTCTAAGCCAATCGCCTTTGGGATTTCCAAGACGCGAAAAAAGTTGCGCACGGAGACGCGCGCGTTTGCCACAGCCACGGGTCTCCGCTCGGCGTCGTAGCTCGCCGCGATCGAATCGTACTCGAACGATTCCGCGTTCGACTTTGATTCGATCGAGCCCACACACGCCGCGAGCTTCCACGCCAAATTGTGCGCGTCCTGCACGCCCGTGTTCATGCCGAACCCGCCGGCGGGGGGGAACGCGTGCGCGGCGTCACCCGCCAGAAAAACGCGCCCATCGACGAAGCGGTCCGCCACCGTCGCGCCCATGGTCCAGGCGCGCGCGTGTTTTATTCGTACGTCGTCTACGACGATTTTTTCTTCAGTCGTCGTTCGCCACGAGTCTCCTTGAAGATGAATCGCCGCGCGCACCAGTTCCGCACACCGCGCCTCGCAGAAGTCCTCCTCTAAACTCTGCGTCGGCGGGAAAAACGGAATCTGCGCGACAAACTCGCCGGCGCCGTCTTTTTTTAACTCGTGCGCAACCACCACCGCCACGACGTCCGGGTTGAACACGAAGTACAGCATGGCGGCTCGGTTCGCGGCGCGCAGCGCGTCCGCGAGCTTCCGAGACGTGAAGTGCACGTTCACGAGGTGCTGCATGGCGGGTGAGCCGGTGTCTTTGACGCCGAGCCGCGACCGTAAACCGCCGCGCGCGCCGTCCGCCGCGACCAAAAACCTCGCGCGAAGCTTTCGCGACGAAGACTCGCGAGACTCGCGAGACGTACCGTCGTTCGCGTTCGAAGCCTCCGGCATTGATCGAAGCTCCGCGGTGACACCACGTTCGTCCTGCGCGATGTCGACGCACTCGGTGCGCAGCGAGATCCCGGCAGCGCCCCGCGGGTGCGCCTCGAGCGCGCGCGCCAGGAGCATAGGCTCCAGGCGGTGCTGCGACAGGTGCGCGACGGAGGTGGGAGACACCGCGGAGCCTTTGGAGGCTTCGCCGGAGGCTTTCTCGTCGAAGTGGTCCACGCGGCCGAGTTCGACGCCGCCCAGCATGCGCGTGGCGTAGATGAAGTGCCTCCAGTCCTCCAGGGGGGGCTGCGCGCGAGCCACCTCTTCGTCGAGACCGAGCATCGGGCGGAAGATCTCCCTCGTGCGGTTGTTCACGAAGTGCGCCTGGGGGTGCGTGGTGGGCGCGGCTCGACGCTCGACCAGCTGCGAGTCCACGCCCAGGCGCGACAGCAGGATGGACATCGTCAGGCCCACGGGCCCGCCGCCGACGATCACCACGGGGACGTCCGCGGGGGGAGACCCCGAGGCGGTCGACCACGATCGTCGAGACCACCACGTCGTCGTCTCCCGCGAGACGCGACGCGTTCCGAACGGCGACGCGAACGCCGCTCGACACGCGACGGGGTGCCTCGCGAGCGCGCGCATCGCCCGCGACATGCCACCCTCCTCGTGCCGGCGCCGCGCGACGCCGCCTCGCCGCGCGGGTCCTTCTGCGAGCGAACACGCGGCTGCGAGGCTTGGACAACAAAGTTTCAGACTTTTTTTCACCCTTCTCCAAAACGCGCCGCTCGACGCGACGTCTCCTCGCGCGATACGCGATACGCCGAACACACGAACGCGCGTGTTCGACGCGTCCAGACGCGTTTACAGACGAGCGGTCGTTTAATTAACAAAACCCTTATCTACATTACTCCGCCACTCGCTCCACCTTCTCCTCGCCGAAGTCGATGGTCTCCTCGGTGTCGTCGTCGTACGCGACGTGGTGCTTTTTCACAGCCGCGTCGTATCCCCGCACCGAAGCGCCGTACCACGCGCTCTCGCCGTTCTCTTCGTTCCACAAAACACGTACACGCGTTCCGGTGGGAACGATTTCTTCTGCGGCGACGGGCACGAATACCTTACCGGCGTCCGGATCGATCGCCGCCGCGCCGCCGCCGAGGCTGGTGCCGTCCAGCGCCTGTTCCCACTCGAGCATACCGGTTTTTTCGTAGTTGCGACGCATCGCGAACGACGCGCTGGTCTGCCCGCTCAGGTCCTTACCACCGGCCGCCTCGCGGCAGACGCGCATCCAGAGCTTGCTGTCGCACACCGCGCGGTACCCGCCCATCGCGCGCACCTTCTTGAACACCTTGCGCATCGGGAGCGGGACGCCGAGGAAGATGGGGCTGTACAGCTCGTGCCGGGACCGGAATTTCAAAAAGGAGGCGAGGTCGTCCCTGAACGCGCGCTCCGCCTCGTCCAGGTGGTCATCCTGCGTGTGCACGGGCTTCAGCGCGCGCGCGGTGGCCTCGGCGAGCGCCGCGGGAGGCGCCGCGGGGGGCGCCGCGCCGCGCAGCTCCAGGAGGGTCGTTCGGTCCACCGGCACGGGGTTCGGCGCGAGATCGGTGAACTGACGCACCCAGCCCTCGGCGAACCAGGGCGCGGACGCCCTGGGTCTCTTCGCCGCGGGATCCTCGAGCGACGACGGGTCCGCCTTCATGATCACCTTCAGCGGCGGCGCGCCCACGGTGGCCATCGCGGCGGCGGCGACGTGCTGTGTCGACTGGGAGAGCGACCGTCGGATCTATCCTTCATTTACAACGCCAAGCCGAAAGCCGTCACGACGCAGTACATGCTCTTGTTCTCCCACCGGACCGTGCGACTCCCGTCGGTGTCGTTGTCCCAGAAACACGACGCCGCCGTGTGTAAGCCCGCGCCGTTTCTCTGCATGATCACGCACGTCACGACGTACTTGAACGGTTTGTTCAGGCCGGCCAGGCGCTTCACGCACGTCTCCACCACGTCGTTCGTCCACTGGCCCACGAACGCGTGCTTGTACGGCGCGTTCGCCAGCACCGCGTCGATGGATTCCTTGACGATGGCCTCCACGTCGTCGCCCACGAAGATGGCCTGAGGATGAGAGCGCGCGAAGGAGGAGCGGCGAGTCAGCGCGTGAGGCGAGGGGACGGAACCATCGGTGGACGAGGCGTGGACGTGCGGGAGAACCCCCGTCCCGGGCTCCGTCCCGAAAGGAAGCGAACGAAGGAAGACACCGAGGTGCGCATCTAAAACAGGCACGGTCTTCCTCCTCGTCTCCGTACCTCCTCCGGGGCCTCCTCCGTGGCGGCCGCCTCGGTCATGATCCTCTGCGGTTCCTCGGCGCAGCCCCGGTCGCGGGGTCGAACAGAGTGCGCGCGCGTGAATGGCCTCGGCGCGCCGCCGAGCGAGCGCACGAGGGTGGCAATTCATGACCGGCGAGAGAGATTCGAGCGCGTCGATTTCGCGCGGTAAAAGCGCTGAGGCAGTCAACGAGACGTTCGGGGCGTGGACTCTTCGCGATAATAAAACCCTCTTCACACAAACTTTATTAGTCTAGCCTCGCGGTGGACATGAACTCCGCGACGTCCCCCAGCGTCCTCGGCGGGTACATGGCGAAGTACGCGAAGACCCCCGACGCGCCGAAGCACAGCGACCCGACGACGAGGTAGGCGACGCCGAGGAAAGCGTTTTTCCCGCCCAGCCACGACGTCGTGGAGAGCACGATTTTTTTCGCGCCGCCGTACTTGTACGAGTTGAACCGGTTGGCGACACGAACCGTCACGACGGTGCCTTTCGGGATGTCCTGCTCGATTTTACCCCACAGCTTTCGGAACGTGCTCATCGCCGCCGTGCGCATCCACACCACGAAGTGCTCGTCGCTTTTTAGAGTTCCGTCGACGGCGCCGCCGCCGCGCGTCGCGGGATCGTCGTTGTGGTGTCGCGGCTCCTTGTCTGCGAACTTGTGCTTCAAGTCGGAGGGCCACGCGATGCCGCGCTCGTTCACGTTTAGAGGCGTCGACACGGAAGAATCATTTGAAACACCGTCTTGTACCGTGAACACGTACGTGTCGTTGAAGTACGACCACGCCGCGAGCCCGCACGGGTCGATCGACTTCCTCGCGCCGTCCACGGTCGCGAACGCCTGCGGGTCGCAAAACGAATTCGCCGGCGCGTCCCTCTCGCCCGCGAGCTGCTCGTCCGAGCGACTCTTCACGAAACGCCGGTGGTTCTGGTGGAAGTTCGTGAGCTCGTAGTACACGAACACGGGCGCGCGCATCGACCGAGGCGCCGTTAACGTCACTTCGCAACTCGTCCCCCGCCCGTCGATCTGCGCTCGCGTCGCGACTTCGGCGTCGGTTGCGAAGAACCCATCCGCGCACGCGTCGTCGTAGCGCGCGACGATTTCGACGACGTTTCGGTCCGCGGCGTAGCACGCCGCGCCCAGGGGAACGAACACGCACCCCACCACGAACAGGATCGCGCACGTCTACGGGGAATCGGATATCGAGTGATCGGGGGCGGGTCGATCGGGGTCAGCGTTCAGAGAACGAGAACAAGAAAAACACCTAGGCCCTTCCCGGAAACGTTCGCGTCGCGCCTGTTTTGGTGTTTGGGGGAGAACGGAACGACGCCGCCCGGCACTCCGCGCGTCCTCGGGAAGGGCTCGGCGCGCCGCGCGCGCGGCTCAAACGCGGTCGCCGGACGGTCGTGGGGGCGAGCGCGGGAAACGTACCCACGCTGGCGTCAGCGTCGGGCGCCACGCCGGCAGCTCCTGCTGCGTGAACTTGGAATCTGCGGGAGACGTGCGGACGGGTTCGGGAGATGGCGGTGAGCGTGAGCGCCGAGCCCGGGAAGAGAGCCGGGCGCGCGAAACGCGCGTGGACGCTGACGCGTCGTCGTGGGCACGCGAGCGTCGCGATACGCACTTTTCGGCTCCGAACTCGGCATCGGGGCGGACGACGCGCGCGGAGCGCGCACGAGAGTGACGACGAAAACGCGTCCGGGTTCGAACAAAAGCCTTTTTGGTCGTGCGAGTCGTCGTCCGGCGCTGACGACGGGACGGTCGAAAGCATCCTTTTCAGACGAACGAACGACGGAAACGAATCGGCGTCGCGTACTGTACGTGTACCGCTCTTCTTCGTCACCACGCCTCTACCACGTAATCCCCCCTCGCGTCCATCCTGCGCAGGAACGCCCTGGCCTGCGCGTCGTCCATCCCCCCCTCGCGCACGCAGACAAACACGAGCGCCTCGTGCACGTCCTCGGGCATCGCGCCCGTGCTTCCGCACACCACCACGGCGGCGCGTTCGCGACGCAGCACGTCCCACACGCGGCGCGAGTCGTCGCGCAACGCGTGCGAGACGTACCGCTTCCGCTCGCCGTCGCGCGAGAACACGGGCGTGAACATGCTGTCGCTGGTGTCACCGACGTCGTTCGTCATCGTGGCTTCACCACATGCCGGCGCGCCGTCGTTCCCGCGCAGCGTCCCGCGACGAACGAGATCCGCCCACTCGTCGGCGTACAGAAAGTCGCGCTCCCGATGGCGGCACCCGAAAAACACCAGCGTCGGCGCTACCGATCCGTGGCCGTTCGTTTGATTCGCCGCCTGATTCGCCATAAACCGCGCGTCCCTCTGCCTGACCATCGCGCGCACGGGCGCGACCCCGCTCCCGGTGCACACGCACACCGCAGGCTGCGCGTCGTCCGGGAACGGCGACGCGCCTTTAACGACGCGCGCCGCCAGACGCGCGCCGACGAAATTTTGCGCGACGAATGATTCTTTTTCGTTTGTCACGTCGAAATCGGCGAGTATCGGCTTTTTTTCGTCCGCGCCGATGTTCGATACCGTCGGAGGTCTCGTCGGAGGTCTCGTCGTCATCGGCGTCGAGCACAGCCCCCGCCGTTGGCGGCCGTACGGCGTATGCCACTCCGCGCGCGTCACCGTGAGGTGCACCGTGTTTGGCCCGTCTCGCACAAAAGAGGACGCGATGGAGAAGAGCCGCGGTTTCAATCGCGGCGCCGTCTGGAGCAACCAAGGAAGCGGCACGGCGACGGATGGGAAATCGTCCAGAAACTCAAGCAGAGTTCTTCTCTCGCTCGCGCCGTACTTGCGCGCGTCGTCGCGGCCCTCGGGGGAGGCGAAGTACAAAAGCCGTTCCTTCTCGGCGGCGCTCGCCGCGAACCGCGCGGCGGTCTCGTAGAAGTGCCGACGGGGAGACGCCGACGCGATGTCCAAACACGCGAGCACGAGGTGGCGCGCGGGAACCGCGAAGCTTTTCTTCACCGAATCCGGCGCCGACGCGAAAGAGTTCTTCGTCGTTCGCGAAGAATCCGCCGCGGCGACGCGAACGAACGCGCGCGGGTCGATCCCCGACCGCCGCAACACGAAGTCCGCGCCGACGCACCACGTCGTGTCTATTTCTGCGTCGCCAAATTCGTCCGCGCACTTGCCATACCCGGTGGCTTCGCTCGCGGCGCCGCCGCAGAGCGCGAACGGCATCACTTCGAGGCAATCGCCGACGTCGTACGACGAATGCGCTGATTTGTCGTCTGATTTGTCATCCAGCGCAATCTCGACGTGAGCCGTCCGCGCGACGGCGGTGTCGGACGTGAGCGCGCGAACCGACGCGGCGACGCCGAAGGAAGAGGACCCTCGCGAACTATCGTCGTTTCCGTTCGTCGCGCTTCCGCGCTTGAGCCACCTCCGATCGATCGGCGCGGCTGCCTCCGTGAGCGCGTCGAATTTTTCGGCGACGTCGAGAAGCGTCTCGACGCTCGGCGGCGCGTCGACGGCTTCGTCGAAGCGCGACGCCGCCGTCTCCTGGAACACGGCGAACCGACACGCGTCGGAGACGGAGTCTGACGTTTGTTGTCGCGAGTCATCGCGTCGCGGCTCGTCAGAAAAATCGTCGTCACTTCTCAACACTTTCCACAACCCTGTGAGCCACGGGTCGAGCGCGTAGTCGTACCCCGCGGGGTGCTGGTCGTCGCCCAGACCCAACGCGACGACGCTCGTCGCGCCGAGCCGCTCCAACCGCCGATGCAGCTTCTTCGCCGCGACGTTAAACTTGGCGTAGTGCGAGTCGCCCAGGCCGAAGCACGCGAAGGAGAGCCGGCGTAGGCTGTCTTCGGGAAGGCTCTTGCGCAGGAGGAACTTCCAGAACGAACGCGCGTTGCTCGGAGGGTCGCCCTGGCCCATCGTGGACGTCACGAACACCGCGCGACGCGCCGCGGGGAGCTCGGTCACCTCGAACGCATCCATCGCCAGGACGCTCGGCGCGAAACCCCGGCGCGAGGCCTCGCGCGCGACGCGCTCGGCGACATCCTGCGCGTGCGCGTCGGGCGGTCGAGAGAGGGCGTCAGAGCGAAAGGCGGGAAGTGCGTGTGTCCGGTCGGGCGGGACCGGGTCGCGTCCGGACGCGCGCGCGCGGGCGGCGTCGGAGAGAAGACGCGAGAGAAGACGACGACAGATCTCGGCGACTCGGCACCGGAGTCGCGCGCGCGCGCGTCCGTCTCGTCCGCGGACGCCGGACGCGCGTCCCTCGACGCACCTGCGCGTTTCCCGTCTCCGAGCCGTACAGCACCAGCAGCGTCCGCGCGTCGGTCATCCCCGCCGACGCCCGGCGAGCGTCACCGCGCGGACTCGGTCTGGAGCCCGACGCGAACGTCCGGACAGTTTCTCACGGTAAAGGAACTTTCTCGCAGTCAAGTTGACCCGAACGCGCTACCGCCGATGACCGCTCGGTCGCATCGGTGGTTTTTCCGGTCAGCAGACCGCCGAGCGACGTTGAAAAGATCCCACCACCGCGAAAACGACCGAGGGGGGCCGGTGAGAATCGGAAATCTTCCCAAGCGCCGCGCGGGTGAAATTTGGTGGAACGACGGGATTCGGGCGCCCCGCGCTCGGTTTCGTCGTTCGTGACTCCAGAACCGGGGTTTATTTCGCCCTCGACTTGTTGAAAAAAGCGCGAGAGGAAAATGTGGCCAGGAACGCGACGTCGATCTCCTGAAATGTCGTCGTGAAACGTGGAAGTTGCTTTTTCGCCCGCGATTTTTGCGCGCGTGCTCTAGTCTAGTCTAGGGCAAAAATTCGCGGTTCGCGGTGGACTCGCGTCCCCGAGACGCTCGCGCCACTCTCAGTCACGCGATCAGGCGCGACGGAGCGACAGCGAGTCGCTTCGAGGAACAGGCGCGCGTTGCCGAAGGCTAACCGCGCGCGAACGTCCCACGCGCACCCGCGAACGCTGGGTGCGTCTCGAATCAAAAAGCGGGGGGCGTAAAAAAAAAGCGCTTTTCGCCCGACTCGGTCCCGGTCGCGGCCGTGGAACCCGCTCGAGCGCGCTCGGGGCGACGCGCGCGCGCTCCGACGCTCGATTGTTTCGATGACCACGCACAATCCCGAGCGCGCGGGCGCGCTCGGGGACGAAGGCATGTGGAAGAACCTCGCGGACGACGCGAGTCTGATTGACATCTTCAAACACATAGTGGACGACGGGGATGGCCCGAACGCGAACCTGCAAGGCAACGACAACGCGCACGCGCCGGTGTGGGACGCGCTCGAGCCGAGCGGGAGCCTCGCGGACCCCGATATAGACACGGGGGGGCTGGGTTCGGGCGCGCTGGGCGCGCCCACGCCCTCGCTCGCCGCCGGGGCGGGCAACGATCTGGACGATCCCGGACCGCGTCGATCGCTGGACGAGCGCGGCAGCGGCGGCGGAAGCGGCACGGGCGCGGCTGCCGCGGGCGGCCGGAGCAACAGCGACGGCGCCGGGAGCCCCATCCCCGGGATCGCGTACATCCGCGAGTTCCCCAAGGCGGCGTCCAAGCTGGAGGTGCTGTGCCGCGAAGCCGGCGACGGCGCGCCGAGGGTCTCCGTGGATGGCGCGCGCTTCGACGCGACGAACGTCGCGCGAAGAATCTCCAACGTCCTCACGGAGATCTCCGAAGGTTTGGAGTGCGGCTCGCTGGTGCAGATGTTCGTCCCTGTGGTGGGCACCGCCGGGCGGGGCGAGATCGTGGAGCTCGTCACGAGCGACGACCTGAGCCGAGTTAAGACGGTGCACGGCGACCAGTTCCGGCGGTACCACGAAGTGAGCCGAGCGTTTGTCTTTGACGTGTCGCCAAGCAGCGTGGACAGCACGCACGGCGTCCCCGGGCGCGTGTTTTTGTACAAAACCGTGGAGTGGTCCCCGAACGTGTGCTGCTACCGACCCGCGGAGTACCTGCGGCTGGCGATGGCCATCGACTGCCTCGTGCAGTCGTCGCTGACCCTACCGGTGTTTGCCGCCGACCCGGCGACGGAGCGGCGGACGCAGACGCCGCTGGGCGTCGTCGAGATTCTGCTGGACACGCAAACGACCAACCTGGGCGACGTCTTCGACTTTGTCTCCTCTTGCGTAAGAAGGAACGGCATGTTCACCAGCGGCGCGGACCTGCTCGGCTCGGAGGCGGCCATGCGCGCGCAGGTGGCGAGCAAGCTCCCGAGAGTAGACGCGAGCGCGACGGCGGAGCTCGAAACCATGTGCCGCGCGCTCGGTCTGCCGTTCGCGCAGACGTGGTTCCCGGCGGACGACGGGTCGCCCCGACTCGTCACCGCGGGTGCGCCCTTCTGCGTGCACGACAACGTCATGCTGCCCTACCGGCTGCTGTCGGCGCAGATTGCGCTGTTGCCCAGCCACGGGCCGGTGGGCCGCGCGTACGACAAGGGGAGCATGATCTGGGTGGACAACGTCCAGGAGGGGTCGCAGGCGGACTGGCCGCTGCAGCACGCCACAGCGCTGCTGGACTTGAGGGGCGTGTGCGCGTGCACGCTCGCGCTGGACGCCGCGGACGGCGGGCCCCCGATCGAGGCGGTGCTGGAGGTGTTCCTGCCGAGGAACCTCGTGACCTCCGCGCAGCAGCAAAGCAGTCTCGACGCGCTCTGGGCGCACCTGCAGCGCGCGCGGCATCTGCATATGATGCTGGACGCCGACGGCAACCCGACCCCCGGCCGGGGATCGCCGTCGAACGGCGTCCCCGGGGTGGGCGTCTCCAACGCGAACGGTGTCCCCGTCCCCGCGGAAGCGTTTCCCGGGCCCCCGGTGGGCCAGCCGGGCGACCCGCGGCCGCCGTGGGGAGTCACGCTGGAGATGCTGCAGGGGCACTTCAACAAGCACCTCAAGGAAGCGGCGAAGGACCTCGGCGTGGGGAGCACGACTTTGAAGCGCATCTGCCGCCACTTCGGCATCTCGCGTTGGCCGCGTCGCTCGCTGAAGAGCAAGCAGGGCAAGCTGAACAACGCGATCAAGACACTCTCCGCGTACGGCAGCGGCGACCCCGGGGGGTCCATGCACGGCGGGTCCATGCACGGCGGCTCGATGCACGGCGGCTCGATGCTCACCGGTATCACCGGCACCACACACGGCGGCGCGTCGATGATGTCCATGGGCGTGCACGCCGGCGACGGCGACGGCGACGGCGCGCGTGGACAGTCCGTGCACGGCCCGCTGGCTGGCGGCAACTCGGGGAACTACGCGGGTTTGGTGAACGGGCACGTGCACCACGGCGTGTTTGGCGTGAATGCGAGCGACCCGCGGGAGATGAACGGGCACAGCCCGCGGGGCGCGATGAACGGGAACCCGAGTCCGCGCGGCGTCAGCGGGTCGGGGTTCCCGTTTCCCGCGCGCGACGACGACGGCTCGGGGTCGCCTTCGGCGGCGTTCCGGGGGCACAGCGCGCGGGGGGGCACGGCGTTCGGCCCCGGCGGCGCGGACCCCGGAGGGGGGCGCGGCGGGAGCACGCGCGGCGGGAACCAGCTGCTGGGCGTCAAGCGCTCTGTGGGCGACGAGGTGGGCGCGCGGCTGCCGCACGGCGCGCCCTTCTTCGACGGCTTCGCGGCTCCCCCCGAGGGCAAGCGCGGCGCGAGCTGGCACGGCGGCACGGCGGCCGCGTCCGCGCTCCACGAGAACGCGTACCCGAGCCGCATGGAGAAGACATCTCACGGCGCGAACCTCGCGTTCGCGCACATGGGGCTGGGATCCATGGCCGGCGCCGGCGCGTCCGCCGCGTCGCACGGCGCGCGCGACGCGGGGGGCTCGCATCACGGCGGCGCGACCGCCGGTCGCGCGGGCACGGGAAGCGGGTCCGGCGGGAGCGGCGGTGGCGGCGAGTCGTTCCTCGTGGACCGCCCGCCGGACGCGCTGACGTGCAAAATCGCGTACGGGGACGACGTCGTGCGCATGACGCTCACCGGCGACATGTCCCTCGGGCACGTCGTCGATCGACTCGTCTCGTCCGTGGACGCCGATCCGAGCGCGCTGCGGCTGCGGTACCAGGACGAGGAGGGCGAGTGGTGCGCGCTCAACTCGGACGCGGACCTGCAGGAGTGCCGCGTCGCGACGCGCACGCTAGGGGGGTCCATGCGCATACAGGCGAGCTCGACCAAGTAGCGAAGGAGAGGCGCGCGAGACGTTTTAACTTGTACCTTCGAACGAACGTATGCTGTTTCGCTTTTCATGCGACGGTGAAAAAAAAGCTCTCGGTTTCGACTCTCCGACGGACGACGGCACCTTTCTCGGAGAAAAACTTATCTGCCTCCCGAAAACTCGACCGAGTGGTAACTAGGTTAACAAAATTTGCCAAAAATCGCGGTCGTCGCGAGTGGACGCGTAGTCTCGACTTTCCGCGAATTCGTGCTCCACGCTGGGCCGAACGAGCGTTCGAGGACTCGCCATCTGTGCCGGCGTGGTTTTGTTGAGTCGTTTCTCAAGGCGCACGCGCGATATTAATCAGACGTGGCCTCGGACCGGCGTGACTGGGTACGTAGGGTCCGCGACGGGGCGCGCCCGCACACCCACGCGCGCGAGACTGTGGCGGCTCACGCGTCACACGCGCGCTTCCGCGACACTCGAGCTCGACACTCGTCAGGTGCGCGCCTCGACCGATTCCCGCGTCGCCGCGGGGCACGCCGCCCCCCCCCTCGATCGCGCGACGCGCGAAACGGTGGAAAAAGCACACCGAGCGGCACGAAATGGCGCGACGCGGGGAGCGCGCGCGGCGCGCGTTCTTCCCGCGCGCGCGTCGAGCGCGCCGTGCCTGCGGACGCTCGCGGTCACGACGCACCGGCACGGCGACTGACCCGCCTCGCGCCCCTCTCCTTTCCCCGACGCAGGCTTTCTCTCGCGCTTCCAAGCGGCGCCGCACCCATCCGGGGCTCTTCTCGTCGGTTCGAGGACCAAAAGCGCGGAACACTTTTCGCACAACATGTCTGCGTCCGCGACGTCGTCCGCCGCGGTGGCCGTCGCCGGCGCGCGCGCCTCCGCGCGCGCCGCGCGCCGCCATCCGGGACCGGGACCCGCGCCCGTCGCCCTCCCGGGCCTCAAGGCGTTCGCCGGGAGGCGCGGGCCCGCGCGCTTTTCGGCGTCGCGCGGGGGCAGGCGCGTCGTCGCCTTCGCCGCCGCCGAGGCTGACGACGCGGGCGAGGATGAGATTGGCGTCGCGTCGGCGGAGGAGCTCGAGGCGGCCCTCCTCGCGGAGGCGGAGGCGGAGGCCGCCGCGGCCGCCGCCGAGGCGGCCGCGGAGGCTGCCGCGGACGGGGCGCAGACTGCCTCGGACTCGGCCATGACGGCGTTTGCCAAGGCGAAGGAGCGCGCGCAGCGCGAGCTGAGCGCGGAGGCCGACGAGCGCCGCGCTTCGGCGCCGGCGGTGGCGGAGCGCGCCGCCGCGTCCGGCGGCTCGGACGACGCCAACACCAAGACGAAGACGAAAGACGCCGTCTCCGCGCCCGCCGTCGCGGGCGTCGTCGGCGTCGACGCCGCGAACAACGTGCTTCCCTCGGACCCCGAGGGTGACGAGATCGTCGAGCTCACCGCGACGGTGCGCGCGCTCAAGCTGCGCATGTCGTCGCTGGCGAAGCTCCTGGACGAGGCGGTGGCTCGCCGCCAGACCCTGGAGAAGGAGCTCGCCGCCGAGCGCGAGCGCGCCAAGTCCTCGGCGGAGGAGCTCGGGGCGGCGGCGGCGAAGTCAGAGTCGGCGCTTACGGAAGCCACGGCGAGAGTTGCGACGCTCGAGGAGCAACTGGAGGAGACGCGCGCGTCGCTCGCGTCGGAGCGCGACGCGCTCGCCGAGGCGCAGCTCTTTGTCGCGACGCTGACGCGCGAGAAGGATGAGCTCGCGGAGGCGACGGAGGTTGCTCAGGCGGAGGCTGAGAAGCGGCTCAAGCAGGCGACGGACGTGCGCTTCGAGTTGCAGGCGACGCGCGAGATGCTCGAGTCGACCGAGACGGCGAAGAAGGAGGCGGAGGCGTCCCTCAAAGCCGTCGCCGCGGAGACGGAGAAGCGCCTGGAGGAGCGCCTGAAGGCTGGCGTCGACGACGCCGCCGCCGCGCTCGCCGCCGGCGCGCGCCGCGAGGCGGACGAGACCACGCGCAAAGCCGCCGCGCTCCTCGCGACGGCGACGGAGATCGAAGCGAAGGCGCGCGAGGAGCTCGCGAAGGATGCCGGCGAGGCATCCGCCATCGCGCTGACGCGCGCGGAGAAGGAGATCGCCGCCGCCGTCGAGGCGCGCGACCTCGCGCTGGAGGCGGCGGCGGCGACGGAGAAGCGTCTTGAGAACCAGACGGAGCTCCTGACGCGCGTGGACGCGCTGACGGACGAGACCTCCGCGAAGGCGAAGCAGGTCGCCGAGCAGCTGGAGACCATCGACGCGCTGACGCGCGAGGTGGAGAGCCTGCGCGAGGCTGCCGCCGCCGCCGCCGCCGACGCGGCGCGCGGGTTGTCCATGGCGGAGGCTGCCGAGAACAAAATCGCCGACCGCGTGTCGCAGACGCTGCAAGCCGCCGAGACGTGCGTGAGCACCGCGGAGAAGGTGAAGAAGGAGGTTGAGCGCAACGCGCTCGCCGCCGAGAACGTCGCCGCGCAGCAGCTCGAGGCGGCCACCGCGCGCGCGAACGCCGCGGAGGAGAACCTGCGACGCTCGAACGAGCGCCTGGACGAGGTGACCGCCATCGCGGGTAGAAGCGAAGCGCTGAGCGCCAAAACGGAGACGCAGCAACGGGAGATTGCGCAAAAGGCGAAGCTCATCCAGGATCTCATCGAAGAGACCAACATCGCGAAGGACACCATCGCGCACTGGGAGGACAAAGCCACGAACGCGCTCGTCGCGCTCGAGACGAAGAACCGTGAGCTGTCGGAGGCGACGGAAAACGCCACCTCGTTCAAAGTGCAGATCGCCTCCGCCATGGCGCGCGCCGCGCACGCCGAAGAGTCGCTGCGCTCGCAGACGGAGCTGCTGGACGAGATGGCGGAGATCGCCGCGCAGAAAGAGGCTGCGCAGGCGCTGGTCGTGACGCTTCAGCAGGAGGTGGAGGCGCGCGAGGGCGAAGTAGCGCGGCTCGCGGAGAGCGCGCGCGCCTCCGCGGAGGCTGCGGCGACGTGGCAAGCCAAAGCCACCGCCGCCGAGAACCTGCTCGAGCAGCGCGCCGCCGCCGCCGAGGCGGCGTCTTTGGCGGTTCGCGCCGCCGCCGAGGAGAAGCTGCGCGTGCTTCGCGACAGCGAGGGCGCCGCGTACGCGCGCGCCGAGGAGGAGGCTGTGGATGCTGCGGTCAAGGCGCGCCTCGCGGAGATCGAGGCGGACGCCGAGCAGAAGGTGTACGCCGCGACGCGCGACGCCGAGTCGCTTCGCCGCGCGCTCGCCGCGTCCAACCAGGGCGTCGAGCTTTGGCGCGAGAAAGCGGAACGCGCGGCGGGCGAGCTCGAGACGCTCGTCGCGAGCGACGACCTGGAGGCGCGCATGAACGACCTGCGAGGCCGGGGCGGTCGTCTGACCGCGAACGCGTTCTCGCGAGGCGTGGATCTGAGAACCTTCATCGTGCGCGGGTCCCCGAGGCTGGACGCGCTCGCCGAGGAGTACGCTAACCCCGCGCTGGAGGAGCTCGAGTCGGCGGGCCTGGGCGCGCCGTTCCACGGGCGGTACGACCTCATCGACGCGCCGCGCCGAGATCGGCGGGATCTGACCCGCGAGGAGGCGAAGCGCCTGGCTCGCGCGGCGTCCGCGGCGCTGCCCACGCCCCGCTGGGACCCCTCCGAGGAGGCGGCGAACAAGGAGCGCCTCCCGTTCAACCCTCGCGCGCGGGGGGTGGTTGGGAAGAAAGACGAAGACGGGTCGGAGTCGCCGCGAAAAGGACCGGCGTCCCCTCGTTGATTTTTTTCGTTCGGAGAAGCGTCGAGGCGCGTCGCGTTGCACGCGGCGTTCGTCACGACGCGAGGTGTAGTATTAGACAGAGAGAGTCGTCCGCGAGTGTGTAATACCGCAAACGAGACGACCTCTCTTCAGACGACGACGACGCGACTCTTGACGCTTTAGATGTGATAATTAGTACTATGTGAAGACGCGCGTCACTTAAACTTGGCGAAGTGCCCCTCGGTGTCGGCGTACACCGCCTCCGGCGACGCCGTCGCCGCGACGGACCGCACCTTCCCCAGCCCCTCGTAGTACTGCACGACGGGCATGGACGATTCCTGGAACGTCTTGAACCGCTTCTTGATGGTCTCCACGTTATCGTCCGTGCGGCCCTCGTTCCGGCCGAGAAGCCTCTGCAGCATGACATCCTCCGGGCAGTCGAAGAAGAGCACAAAATCGCAATCGTACCCGGCGGTGCGCTCCCACGCGTCGCGGTTCTCCTTGTTGCGCGGGAACCCGTCGATCAGGAACGTGCTCTTCCCCGAGTCCTTCATCGCGCCCAGGAGCAGGTTCACCGTGACCTCGGAGGGCACGATCTGGCCCTGCTTGATCATCTCGGCGACCATGTTGCCATCCGCGCTGCCCGACTTCATGTGCGCGCGAAGCAAGTCGCCGGCGCTGAGGTGCGTGAACCCGAAGTCGCGCACGATGTTCGCGCACTGCGTGCCCTTGCCGGCGCCGGGGCCGCCCAGCACGAACACAACGGTGGGATGCGCGGCGGCGCCGCCCGCCGAGGCGGGCGCGGCGGCAGACGCGGTGGCCTCGCCGGCCTCGGCGCACGCGGCGGTGGCTGCGGGGGCGAAGGTGGCGAGCGTCGCCGCGGCGAACCCGAACGCCACGGGCGCGCGCGCGGTCGCGGGGCGGGAGGCGGCCGCCTCGGAGGCGGAGAGGCGCGCGAGGGACCCCGCGCGCATCTCGGGAGCGGCGATGTACGCGCGGGAGGCGGAGGCCTGCGCATGGGGGACGCGTGAGGTCAGCGGCGAGTCGGGTTCCCATGGCGATCGCGCGAGCGCGTTCACGTCGCTCGAGACGGCTCCTGACCGGTGACGATCGAAGGTCGCCAGGGTCGGTCCAGGCGCGGCGGGAGAGCGGGGCGGTCGGGAGCGCGCTCGACGCACCTCCGCGGCGCGGCGCGCGACGCGGCGCAGCAGCTGGCGGGCGAACATGTCGGACGGAGAGGTGCGACGGACGAAGTGGACGCGCGCAGACAATCCGCGGCTCGTCTTTTTCCACCACCTGCGCAGACGCAGCTTTGCGGAGTTTACTCACCGGAGGGTTTGACCGGATGGATCGGTCGGTTCCGACGCGCGAGGGTCAACTTCAAAGGCTCCGTTCCGGCGGATTTCCGATCAAGGAGCGAGCGTTTTCACAATATTTATTTGAATCTTGTGTCGTGGTCAGCCACACGTGCGTTGACCCACGCCCCGGGACCCGTAGCGGGTTCGGGACGGACGGCCCGCGATGACGCCGCTCTCGGCGTCGCAGCGTCACGCAAGCCTGCTGAAGCAGAAGACGCTCGATGCGCTCACGCGGCTCGGCGACCGAGACACCGCGCGCGTCGCGGTGCACGAGCTGACGCGCCTGATCGCGTCGATGCCTCCCGAGCACCTCCCCGTGGTGGTGCAGTGCCTGTGCGACGAGAGCGCGGCGGCGCCTAAGCCCGCGGCGAGGCGCGAGGTCCTGCGCCTGTTCGAGACCCTGGCGGACGCGCAGCACGAGCACGCGCTGCCGCATCTCCCGCGGCTCGTCGCCGCGACGATTCGCAGGATGAAAGATCCCGACCCCATCGTCGGCGACGCGTGCGTGGAGACGCTCGGCGCGCTCGCCGAAACCGCCGTGCGCCTCCCCCCGAATATCAACCGCGCGGTGCTCTCCGGGCCGGACGCCGTGGGGCCGCACTTCGTGCGGCCGGTCATCGACGCCATGCACGAAACGAACAGCAGGGGCGCGCAGGACGTCGCGTGCCGCGCGCTGGCGCGCGTCTTCCGCAGGTGCGGCCCCGGCCGCGGCGGCGCAAACGTGCCCGCCGGCGTGAACTGGTTCCCGGACGGTGGCCCCGGACGGTTGGCGCTGAAGCTCGCGTCGATGCTCTCGGCGCCCAACTTCTACGCCAAGGCGGCGCTGGTGCAGGCCATCGCCGCGCTGTTCGCGTCGGCGGCGTTCGCGGTGGGCCCGCAGCTCCCCGCGCTTCTCGGAGTCGCCGCCGCGCGCGCCGGCGCGGAGTGGCGGGGGCTCCTCGAGGGCGAGTCCGCGCGCCGCGACGAGGCGCCCCGGGGCGGTGAGGAAACGTTGGGCGGCCGAAACGAAGGGGCGGTCGGCGAGACGATCGACGAGGAAGCCGGCGAGGAAGCCGGCGAGGAGGCTGGCGAGGGCGACGACGCGGCTCCCGCGCCGACGGAGGAGAAGAAGGAGGAAAAGAGACGCTCCGCCGCGAACGTCGGCGAGCGCGTCGCTTCTTCGGAGACGGCGACCGTCTCCCCCGGAGGGTTGCTGGACGCGACGGGGTCGCACGACTGGCCTGTGCGCCGCGCGGCGGCGGAGGCCATCACCGTGCTCCTGTGCGACCTGGGTCCCGGCCTGGAGAACGAGACCGTGACGCCCGTGCCGCTGGTGGACGCCATCGAGCGCGTCCTGGAGAGCAGGAGGCACGACAAGGTGAAGCCCGCGCGCGACGCCATCGGCACCGCGCTCTCCGTGGTGGACGCACTGCGCCGGTACGCGGCGGAGAAGCTGCCGCTGCACGACGTCGCGATGTGGAGGCGGTGGGTGCGGACCGAGCTGGGGGAAGAAGTGGGATTGCTCGGGGAGGACGGCCGCGCGGCGACGATTGTCGAACGCCGCCGCGCCGCGGACAGCCCGCGCGGCGCGAAGGAGAACCGGCCCGCCGGGCGGATCGACGTCGAGTACGTGACGGATCCGACGGACGACGCGCCCGAAGCGAACGGGGACGGCGAGCGCAGAGCCGAACGCGTGCTTCGGCGCAAAAAGCTCTCGTCGGCGTTCCGAGAGGCGAACATCGACGCGCACGCGTCTGAAGAGATCATCGTCAAGGTCCCGGCGAGGCCGCGACCGGACGCCGAGGCGGAGGCGGAGGCGGAGGCGCCACCCGCGGCGGGCGAGCCGGAGGCGCGCGTTTCGGGCGACGACGCCGCGACCGTGCAGACCCCCCGGCTGGGCGCGGAGGGAAACACGTACGAGGTGGCATCGTCGGATGGTGACGACGACGCGCGCGACATCGACGACGACGCCGCGAACGCGCCTCGACCCGTCGCCGCGGATTCGTCGGAAACGCCCGCGTCGCCGCCGACGGCGGCGGCGGAGACCCCCGCGCCCCCGGCGCGGAGCGCCCGCGTGGATGACGCGAACGTGACGTTCGCCTCGCTCCCAAACGGCTTGTCCGACGACGAGGACGCGCCCGAGTGGATGCACATGGCGAAGAGCATCGAGCGCGACGGCGGGTTTAAACCGCCCGCGCCGCGGCGGGTCGCGTTGCCGCCCCCGGTGGCGGACGTCGGCGCCGACGACGTTCCCGCGTTGGACGAGACGTACGCGGAAAACGTGGTGATGCACTTCGACGCCCCCGTGCGCACGAAACGCGACGATGAGACGGCGGAGAAAGCCTTAGCGTCGACGCGCGAGTTTGACGCCGACGCGCACGACGCGGCGCTGGAGGAGATGCGCGAGCAGATGCGGAAGATGGCGGAGTCGCAGTCGCAGGTGCTGATCCGTATCGGCGATTTCGTGTCCGAGTCCTCCAAGGCCATCGCCGGGCTCACCGCGCGCGTCGAGTCCATGGAGAACACCGTGGGCGCGGCGGTGAGCTCCGCCGCGACTGTCGCGTCCGCCGCGCAGAGGATGGCGGAGCGCGACAACGCCGAGGCCCTACGGCTGTCGTCGCGCGCCGCGAAGCTCTCAGCCGCGAGGGCCACCGAGGAGGTCAAGCTGGCGCTCGCGAGGGATCGCGCGGCGCTGGAGGAGGAAAAGGCGCAGCTACGCGCCGCCGCCGCGCAGCTCGAACGCGCCGCCTCGCAGCTCGAGCGCGTCGTGCCCGAGCGACGGCGGGAACCCGAATACGAAGGGTACGACTAGCGAGCTCTAGAGCTACAGTAGAGAGTTGTTGAATGGCGACTCATTTTTTTAGCCAGTCGAGTCCGAAAACAACCGGAAGGTTCGTCACCAGAGATTGAACTTCCCCTTGCTTCCGCCGCCTCCCCACCCGTCTCCTGCCGAGCCACCGCCCGCGCGTTTCTTTCCCCCCCTCGCGTCCTCGTCCACGCCCGTGGGAAGGTGCTTGCGCTTCTCGAAAACCTTGCGCTTGGGCGCGTTTTTCCGCGAATCGCCCTTCGCGTCGTTTCTCGATTCCCAATCCGCATTCTTCAGCTTGCACGGCCGGTTGCCGACGTATTTCCCGTTCATCTTCTTGATCGCGTCCGCGTGGTCCAGCGGGTCCATCATGCTCACGAAACCGTACCCGCGGTTCTTCCCGCTCTTTTTGTCCTTCACGACGCGCGCCATCGCGAACGAGGGGTAGTGCGAGAACGCACGCGCCAGCGTCTCATCCGTGCACTCCAGCCCCAGGTCGCCGCAGAAGATGCGGTGGTCGCCCTCGGGCCAGTCCGCCAGCGAGGGGTCGACCCAGCGGTCACCGCCCGCGGCGCGGTACACGGGCTTGCCCACGCGCTTCAACGGAGCCGCGCCTCCGCCGCCGGGGACGTGGGGCAGGGGCGCGCCCGCGGGAGGGTACGCGTGAGGAGCCCCGGGGGGATACCCGCCAGTCGGCACGCCGTGCGAGGGATACGCGCCCCCGGCGGCGTGCGGGGGCACGTGGTGCGCCATCTGGTGATGGAGCGGCGGGAGGGACGCCCCAGGGGGATACGTGGGCCCCACTGTCACCGCCGGCTCGGGAGGCGGCGGCGGTGGTCGCGTCGGCGGTCCCACCGGGACGTGCTCCGGCGCCTTGGCGATGGTCGCGGCGCGAGCGCTCGCGGCGACCGTCACCGCGGGCTTACTCGGCTTGGGCGGCGGAGATTCGGGCGCATGATCCTTCGTCGCGGGCTCCTCGACCTTCTTCTCGATCGCCCCGATCTCCGCCGCGAACAACGCGAACTCGTCGTCCATGATCACCGCCCTCCCCCGCGGGGATCGCGGTCGAATGCAGTCACGAGAATGAAAACTTTCGTGGCTTTTCGTCGCCGCCGACGACATGGACGAGCAGCGCAAAGAAGTTTTCCGACCGTTTGGGGTTCTCGCTTTCCGATTGGCAGATTCACTTTGGCGCGGAATCTTGAGTTTTCGCGCCAAAGTTATCCTGCTTTTGCCCGGTATCCTTCGTCCTCTCCAAGAGACGCAGGGGTCAAAGCTTCGCGCGCACAGCAACACCCCGGTCGGAAACCACCGCTCGCCCTCTCGTCTGTCGACGACAAAGATGTCCGCGCGCTCCACGTTCAAGCAGGAGCATCCGCTCGGTACGCGCGCGACCCCTCTCGCACCGGACGAGTTTGTACTCCCTACGTCAAACGCCCCTCGGAATCTGGGAAGACGCCAGCGCGGCGTGTCGCGCGCATCACGGCCTCGATACCGCGTATTCGACCGACTCGGCGAGGTGAAGGCGTCGCGTCGGTGCTCCTGACGTCGTTCGCGAACTTTCAGTCTCCGCGCATCCCGTCGTCGTCCCCGCGAACCGCGCGCTTCCCGAGTGGACGTTGAGAGGAGACCACGAAGTTCGTTTTCCTTCCCGGGAGATTCCCGGCCACGCCACGACGCGGCCTCTAGCCACGAGTCATCGCTGACGTATCCCCATCCCCACACGAACCCTGCGCGCATCGCAGACAAACGTCAGGCGGAAGCGCAGCGCATCCGCACGAAGTACCCCGAGCGGATCCCGGTGCGTCACCTCTCGATTTCAAACCGCCCGCGGCTCGAGTCGCACGTTCAGAGGCGGGCGGTGCAAAACACGTGGCCTGTTTTTAGTCGTCGTTTCACGTCGTTTCGTCGAGACTCGGTTCGCGAAATTCGTCTCCTCCGCGCGGACCGCCCGACTCACGCCCTCGCCTCCCGCCTCGCAGGTCATCGTCGAGAAAGCCGAGAAGAGCGACATCCCGGACCTGGACAAGAAGAAGTACTTGGTACCCGCGGACCTCACGGTCGGGCAGTTCGTGTACGTCATCCGCAAGCGGATCAAGCTCTCGCCCGAGAAGGCCATCTTCGTGTTTGTGAACAACGTGCTCCCCCCCACGGCGGCGCTCATGTCCTCCATCTACGACGAGCACAAGGACGACGACGGGTTCCTGTACATCGCGTACAGCGGCGAGAACACCTTCGGGGGCGTGGAGGGCGCCGAGCGCCTCGAGTGAGAGACGAAGAGACGAAGTGCGAGACGGATGAACTTCCGCGCGTCTTTTCTCGCGTGTACCAACGACGAGGCGTGGTCGAGGCGCGCGTTTCTCGCGACTCGGCGACGCGTGTACGAGTACAATTGTAAACGACAAAAACACATTCAAATAGTGGCTTATCTGGTGATTGAACAAGGTGATTCGCTACACGCGCGCGACGCATCCCGCCACGGACTTGGGGCTTTTGGGAACGTCCGCGCGCGGCGACGCGGCGGCGGCTAGCGGTACAGCTGCGGGTGCTACGCGTACACTCTCGATGATTTCGGAACTGGACGGAGGCGGTCCACGGATGAAAATCTCGCGCGCGGTGTGTATGTACAGTGAGAAGTAGGTGGCGTGGGAATGCACAGGAGACAACGCGCCGGGCGATGTGAGCGGCGTCAGCACGCGAGCTCCATCTCCAGGGCGTGTTTCAAATCGGCATCGAATTGGTCAGTGATTCGCAACGCGGCGAGTCCGGGGTCACTGGGCGTCTGGCCGAGACCGAACAAGTCGCCGAGGCAGTCGCGACCGGTGCACGCCAGAGGGCACGTCGGATGGTGGACCATCTCGAGAGCTTCGTCGCGCGGAAGATCAGGCGGCACGAGAGGCACGCACATCTGGGATGTAGTTCCCGCGGATACGTCCAGCGCGCGCGGCTGGAAGTCAGCCGCGTTCAAATTGAAGATCGCGCCTCCGTCGCCGCGCCGCGCCGTGTCGCGGCGCGCGTCGTCGGCGGTTCGCGCGCGCTTCGCGCACGCGCGGTGGACGAATTCCCCGAGCTGCTGCTCGAGGGACGCGCGGTGCGCGAGGAGCTCGATCTCCGACCCGGATTCCGTGATGGACGCGAGGCTCTGCTCGCTGGCCTGACGCATCAGCGTCAACGGGAGGTGAGCGTCCGGTTCGAGCTTGGCGGAGCCGAAGAATTCCGCGCCGAACGACGAGCGCGAAAGATCCGAGGCGTCCAGATTCGACGCGGCGGCTTCGTGTCGTCTCTTCTTCACACGCGCCGGGCTGAACGCGTCGGGGGGAGGAGGCGATCCTCTCTGTTCCTGGAGGTCATCGAGATCCTCGAGCTCCTCGTGCTCCAAGCCCGCCTTGTCGTCGATGTCGTCCAACGCCGCGGCGATGCTGGTGAAGCAGCGCGCGCCGGCGGCGGCGAAATCGGACCGGCGGAACGGCGACGGCGGCGCGTCATCGGATTCGTCGTCGGAGTCGCCGAACGAAACGCGCGTCGCGTTCTCGACGTCGATCGGCGTTTTTCTTCCTCTCGACTCGCGCGTCGGTCGGTTCGTGGCGCCGGGTCTCCGAGCATCGTCGCCGGTGTCCGCGCTGTCGCCCGAACTTTTTTGCGCCAGACGCGAACGCGCGGATTCGACTCTTCCGACATCTACCGCACCGAGAAATCTTTGACACGCGGCGGCGACGCCGACGACGGTCTTCTCGGGCTTCCCCGCGGCACGCTCGCCGTCGACCGCGGCGGTGGCATGCTTCGTACATCTTCGCGGCGATGTCACCTCGGGGGGAGTGTCGGTTCCGTGTCGGGACGGGGGACTTTGTTCGTGAACCAGCGGAGTCAGCGCATTTCTCAACGGCGTTTCCGGGACGACCCGACGACACCGACGTCGGTCGCCTTCGACGCGAAGGACACTCCGATCGCCCTCGACGTCGTCGCCGCCACGCTCGAACGCGTCGACACGTAGATCACGGGAGTCCTCGCTGCGCGCGCGTGTGCCTGGAAGGAACGCGTCAGTCGGGGTGCGTGTTGATACCCGCGCGCATCTCTCGGGCACGAACGTCGCTCCGCGTAGCGTTTCGGGCGTGGACGTTTCGATTCGCGCGCGTCGCTTCGTGCGCGCACGGGCGAGGGAGACGCGCGCGCTCGCGAGACTGTAGCACGTACTTGTCATGCTCAGCGATGGGCGGGTGTTCCGCCGCGTGCGCGTGTCGGATGCGCGGCGTGCGATGGCTTCGGGCTTCGGAACGACCGCGGTAAACGTATCGACGACCTGTGTGGACGTGCGCCGCCGCGCCACGCTATCGGGGAAACAAAACGTCGGAAAGTGTGAATTTTCGTGTCCGACGCGGACGTCGTTTGCCCAAGGGACACAGCTTTCCTTCCAATTGACCGACATAGCTTTCCAATTGACGACATAGTTTCCATCTGTGTTCGATAGAAGTGTCCAAAAAAGTTTCCATTTCTAAGCAAAGTTTCCATTTCGACCTTCTGGAAGACATTTTTGGCGCGTAGGCGAGATCGAAATTTCCAACTCGGCTTCTAGAAACAGAAAGCTTCCAGAATTTTGCGGGAAGCTCCATTGTTTCTTAACTTTTCTGCTTTACATAAGATTGTCCGACTGAAGTTTCTATGGAGACCAAGGCCCTCCAAATTTTGACAGATCTGCTGCACGTGCAGCTGCCCGCGTAGAAATTTTCTCCATGGAAGTTTCTTGAGACCTAAAGGCTTCCAACTTTTCTCCCATAGATCTCCATCTAGAAATTTAGAACAAATTGAAATGTCAACCTGATAAAACCTTGTTTTTTCCACGGTTGTCGCTTTTCCTCCCCATAAAGCGTAAAGTGGATGACGAGCAGTCAGCAGAGAGGAAAAGTAAAAGCGAAAACCGACAGTCGTCTGTTGAGCTTCCGCCGCGGTCACTGCTCACGCGCACCGAACGCCAAGACCACCTCTCGACCGCGCGAGGGTGCCTTCGCATCGAGGTACAGCGAGTTGCTGGCTGAATCCGTGCTTGCATTATCCCGTCGTCGCGACCGCTCGTCCCACTCGCGGTCCGCGCGTTCGCCGCCCATGTTCAACACCAAATCCGCGCGTTCATCCGCATCGACCGTCTACGTGCACGCGGTAGCCTCCGAGGATGTCGTGAAACGCGAAGACCCGGACGTGAACGGGCTTTCGGAGACCGTGTACCACGACGTGGACGGCGACGGGTGTTGCCCGGCGAACAGTAAGGTACGCTTACGACCGCGGCGCGCTCGGCGCCTCTTTGTTCCCCGCTCGCTCGAAAAGGAACGCACGAGCCGAGCGACTCCTCATCTTTCCGCGCGCGACGAAAGGATGGCTACTGACGCCGCCAGTCACCCGCCTCCTCCCCGCAGCCGATGAACAAGAAATCGCTCGCTGAAGTCGCCCTGCTCACGGAATCCGAGGCTGCGAAGATGTTCAAGATGGGCACGACCCGATTCAAGGCCAGGTACGTCGCGCGCGACTCCCCGCCCTAACCGACCGCCCAACGCGTTTTTTGTCGCAAAAAGTCGTTGTTCATTTCATCTGACTGTCAGTCGTTGTTCATTTCATCTGACTGTCTGATTTCCGACACTTCATTTCATCTGACTGTTCATTTGCTTTTTTGCACAGATGTCGAGCGCTGGGCATTTCCAGGTGGCCGCATCGAAAGTTGATGTCGCTGAAAAACCTGTATGAGGACCTCGTGAAGCACCTCGAGAACGCGCGCGACGCGAAAAACCACGAGCAGCACAAGCGCGTGCGCGGTATGATGCTCGAGATCAAATCGTACGCCCGGCTGCTGGAGGCGGACCTGTCGCGCTTGAACCAATTCTACAACGGCAAAAAGGCGTGGCCGGAGAACATCTTGAAGATTCGGCAGACCGTCTACAAGAAGCGACACGCCCAGGTGTTGATGGAGAAGAAGGCATCGTCGTCGAAACAGGAATCCGACGTCCCCAAGATGGGGTCCAAGGCGTCTTCCGGGGGCTCGTACGAATTCACGGAACTCGAACACGCGTCCGCGGCGCAGACAGAAAACAAGTCGGCGATGTCCTCGGACGCATCGTTCGGACTGCGCGAGGTTGGCCAAAAGCTCGAAGCGCACTGGGCCGAAGACGAGGACATGTGGTTATTCCTCGCGAGAGGGGGAGGGGCAGCATGAGATCATCGGAACGATCGGGCAACCTTTCGTATCGGGAGGTTGTCGTGCTCGTCTATCGCTGTATCGCTGCGTCGCATTTTTTTTACTGGGGTCGTGTAATAAGTCGATCGTCATCATTCTTTCAAAAAAAACGTCTTCTCCTACGCCGCGTCCACGTCCATCGCTTCGCCCTCCGCCGGTTCATCCGCCTGTTTCGCCTGCCGTTCGAGCAGAGGCTGATACTCCTCGCACTCGGCGACACCTGGAAGCTCCTCCACCAGGAGACGAATGTGCGGCAGCGAGTATCCGAAGAACTCCGGCCCGCTGATGGCGGTCTTTTTCGGTTCTTCGCCCAACGCCGCGCGCGCCGCGGTGACGCGCTTCAAAACCTCCGCCCAAGCCGCCGTCGCCGACTTCGCGACGATGGGTTCGTCTAAGCCTTCGTCGGCGGTCAATTTGAACGCGGGGCCGTTGTCGCCCTCGAGAATCTCCTGGACCCATCGTGTGCGCTCTCCGTTCGGGTCGTCGCACCGCATGTACTGCCTCGTGGTGCGGTATCCGACCGGGAGGATGTACGCCGCGGAGTGGTACCCGAGCTTGTCCGCGGGCTGCACGACGCCGAGGCACTCGAGGGTCACGCCTTGCACCGGGCCGACGGGCAACCGCACGCGCCCTTTCTTATCGCGGGGCAGCTTATCGATCTGCATCTTGGCCCGTTCTACCTTGTCCATGTTGCCCAACGCCGCGGCACGAGGTCCACGCGCCCCGGGCCCGCGCTGTTCGCGCGGGTTCCGAGCCTTCTTCTCGCGCGGCAGTTTGGGCGCCGGGGGCTGGACCGCCAACTTGCCGCCGAGCGCGGCGCACAGACGCCGCACGCGCAGGCTCAGCACGCGGTTCAGCGGCCACTCCACCGCGATCACCTCCGTCGAGGGCTCGGTCAAATCGATCTTCGCGGGTGATCGCTCCGGTTTCGATTTCTTGTTCAAAGGCGTGTTCTCTTTCGAGGCTTCCGCGGAGCCCGGCGAACCGGCCGACGAGCGCTTGCGTTTCGAGCGCCGGCCGGTCGAGGGCGGCGCGGCGTCGTCTCCGGCGGAGGGCTCGGGAGATCCGTTCGCCGCAGCGATGGCGGATTCCCAAGACGCCTCCAGACCGAGCTCGGGGTCCGCGCGAATGGCGTCCCACCGACCCCATCCGTGTCGCAGCGTGCCCACCAGAAGACCGCGATCGTCGCGCGGAGACCACCAGGGCGCCGGCTTATCGCAGTGCTCTTCGACGTTCTTCACTTCCGGGCGTTCGGAGAGCCACTCGGCGGCGTCGAGCGCCGCGCGGGGACCGCCCGCGTTCTTCACGGCGTTGATCAGCGGTTGCATCAGCTCGAGGCGGGAGACGTCTTCGTGCGCACGCTGAAGGACGTACTTGGTGAACAGTGCCTCCGCGAACACGGCATCCAGGGTGACCTTGCCGCCCTCGTCGGGGGCAACCGCGAGCTCGTCCGCTTCCGGTTCAGAGCACGCCGCATCCAGAAGGAAAGGGCACGCGTCCAACGCGAGCGTGCGGGCCGACGTGACGGCGTAGCGTCGACAAAACGCCGCGACGTGCGCGGGGGTCTTGTCGTCGTCGAGCTTGGCAGCGGCGTGCACAGCGCTCCACTGTCCGAACCCGAACGTGCAGAGCTTGTCCACGACGCTCTTGCGTTCGGCCCACGACCACTGGAACTTGTGTTCCTCGACGACGGCGCGGCGTCGGGTCCCGCTCGCGTCCGCTTTTTTCTCCTCCGCGAGCCGTCGCGCTTCTTCAGCAGCCTCCTCTTCTTCCCGCAGTTTCTCCGCCGCCGCCGCCTCGGGCATGAGCTTCTCCCAGAATTCGGGGTCGTCCAGCGCGATCTCGTCCGCGCCGCCGCCCTCCGTCCCGGCGAACGTCGCCGTGGCGAACAAGCTCTTGTTCGCGTTCGGATCGGTCTCCGAGTCGGTGGTATCCGACGCCTCCACCACTCGTCGTTCCGAGCGCGACAGGATGGCATCGATACCCTCGGCGCCCCACTCCTTCGCCTTTTTCTCGCCTTCCTCCGTGTCCTCCGCGATGGCCGCGTACGCGCCGTGCTTCAGCAGCCGCTCGATTTCAGCGCGGCTCGCTTTCGAGCCGCCACCCTCGGGTTTCTCCCCGGCCACGCCGCCGAAGATGGCCTGCTCCAGGCCGAGTTTCATGGCGGCGCGATCGAGCATGTCGCGCTCGTACGTGCCTCGCATCACCAGGCGGTACACCTGCACCGGTTTGGTCTGGCCGATGCGGTGCGCGCGCGCGAGCGCCTGCGCGTCGTTCTGGGGGTTCCAGTCGCTGTCGAACACGATGACCGTATCGGCCGCGACGAGGTTGATGCCCTGTCCGCCCGCGCGCGTGGAGAGCAAAAACAGGAACGCCCCGTCGGCTTCGTCTCCCGATCCGTCCTCAGGGCCGCAGAAGCGATCGATGGCGGCTTGGCGCGCGCGACCGGTGACGCCTCCGTCGAGACGCTCGTACGAGTGTCCCCGGCTTCGAGAATAGTCCTCGAGCACGTCAAGCACTCGAGTCATCTGGCTGAAGATCAGCACGCGATGACCCCCGGCTTTGAGTCTCGGCAACAGCTTGTCGAGGAGCTGCAACTTTCCCGAGCTTCCCGCGAGTTGCGCGATCGTGGCGGTGGTTCGCGCGCGCTGCTTTTGAAGGGCTTGCTGTGCGACGAAAGCTTCCTCGACGCCGTCGAGCAGAAACGGGTGCTGGCAGCACTTGCGCACTTCCATCATCACGTTGTTGAAGTTGGCCAACGCGCGATCGTCGTTGCATCCATGCCTGAGGAATTTGAAGTTGCGCTCGAAAAGCGCGCGATAGCACTTCTTCTGCAGCGGCATGAGTTCGCACTCGACGAGGGTCTCGACGCGAGGCGGCAGCTTGTGTTCGACGTCTTGCTTGAGTCGACGCAGCAAGTACGGCGCCAGAACTTTGTGCAGCGCCTCCACCTGACCAGCCTTCTTGACCGCGCCGAACTTGGACTCGAAATCTTCTTTGTCGGCGAAGCGACGTCCGTCCACGAAGTTCAGTAGGGACCAGAGCTCGGCCGTGTCGTTCTGCAGCGGCGTGCCCGTAAGCAGCACGACGCGTCCGGCGAAATCGAACGTGTGCAGGTCGCGCACGGCGCGTCCTCCGCTGTTTTTCAGGCGGTGCGCCTCGTCGACCACGAGGCAGCTCCACGGCACTTTCGAGAGCGTCGAGCGGTCCGCCTGGACCATCTCGTACGTCGTCAGCACCACGTCCGCTTTGTACACCGCGTCGGCTTCGCACTCGGTCCCGTTTTCGTACACCAGCTCGTGCTGGCGGATGACGGCTCGCGCGGGGGGGTTCCCGATGTACGGCACCACGTGCGCGCCGGGAGCCCATCGCGCGGCTTCGCGTTCCCAATTCACGAGAGTGGACAAGGGCACGACCACGAGCGCGGGACCGCGAGGTTTGATCGTGGGCTGGGGCGTCGCCGCCTGCGAGCGGAGCACGTAGTCAATCAGCGCGAGCGATTGCGCGGTTTTCCCGAGACCCATCTCATCCGCGAGCACGCACCCTCGGTTCGCGGAGAGAAGGTTGTGCGCCATCCAGCGCACACCCTCCCGCTGATACTTGCGGAGAACGTTGCCTTCGCCGCCGTACCACTCGCGCGAGGGGGGATGATCGTCCTCGGAAACGGGCGAGGACGCGACGCCGGCGGCGGCGGCGGCGACTTTCAGCGCGCGGCGAGAGAGCACCTCCTCGTACCGCGTCATCGCGTTCGCCGCGTTCGTCCGAACCCATTCCTCCGATTCCCAGGTAGTCTCGTCGTATCCGAGGCCGCCGCCCCAACGAACGAGTGCCTCGCCGTCTTCCCTGAGCGCCAGAACTCTGATCACCTCGAGACACTCGCGACGCACCGCCACTGCCTCGCCGGCGGCTCTCGGGTGTTTCTCCCAAAACTTCGCCAGGCGCTGCGCCGCGAGGTTGAGCGCGGCGGCCAGCGTGGGAAGGGCCACCCACGAGCAATGCGTGAGCGCGCGGGCTTTCCACTTGACCAGAATCTCGATGGAATCGTCGTCCGCGGTCGCGGCGTCGGTCTCGGCCGCGGCGAGAGCGGGCGAGAGTCGCCACCCCACGAGCTTCTCAGCCAGGTTGACGTCCTCGGTGAGAGTGCCCAACACGTTCACCTCCACCGCGGACCACTGGTCAGCGGGCCAAGAGGCGTACGGCGTGACCCCGTCGGTCGTCGCGGCGAACGCGACCGTACCCTCGGAAGCGCCGGCGGCGTCGCCCTCGTCGTCGTCGTCCATGGTCACGTCTCCGAGCACGTCGTTCCAGAAGGATCCGTCTTGCGCGGCGGTCTTCTCCGCATCCTCACCGGAACCGCCACCGGACGTCTTCTTGTCGTCCAGCGAGGACCCGTTGCTCGCGCCGAGGAATCCCGCGCGTTCGAGCTCGACCAGGTCCATCGCCGCGCGGTCCATATCCCCGGAGTGAGACGCCAGCACCTCAGCGATCGTGGCCGGATCGATGCTTTCAAACGTGCGCTCCAGCGACTTTTGCTCGGTGTGGTAGGCACACCGCTTCGCGGCCGCTCGGCGTGTGCCTCCCACGCGAACCATCGTGATATGCCTCGACAGGCACGTGCGCCCTCGCGATTCCCACCGCCGGGGTTGAGCTCTTCTCTCTTCCCGCTTCTCACGCGCGCCTCCTCGTCGCGGGTGTCGTTGTGCGGAGCGCGCGACGGCGGGACCGAGAAAAACGCCATCGCGTTTGAAAAACCAAGACACCCGGCAAAAAGCACTCCCGACAGTGCAAACAGTCACAAAAAGCAAAAAATAGTCCGACAGGGGTTCGAACCCCGGACCTTCTCCGTGTAAAGGAGACGTCATAACCAACTAGACCATCAGACCGTAATGCGCTGGAACTTCCGCGACGAAGGCGCGCGCCGATCGCTTTTTGCAAATATGAACTCATTTTGTGTTTTCGGTTCTTCCAGACTGCGTCTGCATACGCGATGCGTATTTTTAGTGACTTTGGAGTTTTCCCGCGGACCACGACTTCTCTTCGATTCGCTAGTCTTCTGGGCGCCACAGTCGTCGGCACCGTGTCGTGCGCCCCCCGGTGCTCGGGGTCGCACGCGCGTTCTTGCCACATTAGCAATGGACGATAGGGCGGAGAGCGCCAGCATGTCGTGCGACTCCGGCGTCGAGGTGAGCGGCGGCGGGGAAGGCGTCGGAATGAGAAACTTCGAGGCGTGCGTCGACGCCCCCGGGCCGTCGGGGCGCGACTCGCGGGGTTCGCCGAGGCGCGACACGAGCGCGAGCGGCGAGCACTCGACGTTGAATGTGCGCATTCCGAAGCGTTCGCGACCGCTCGCCCCCGACGATGAGGTTCAGCCCACGCGTTTGTTCGGAGCTTCGCCGGGAACGAAGCGCGCGTTGTCCGAGCTCATGGCGAACAACCTGCTCAGGTTGAACGTGTCGCCGATGGACACGTCGCCTTCCGGCGACAGACAGACGGGCGGGTTAGCTACGACCCCTCCGAGCGAGTACGGCGACCGCGTGTCCCCGTTCGGAGGGATCGCGGCGGATGGAACGGGAAGTCCTCGCGAAAAGGAGGAATGGGACGCCGCTGAGGGCGCGCCTGCTGCGGTGACGCCGCCTCCGGCGAAGGCGCGCGGGTTGGAACTGTCTTCCATGTTGGACGACGCCGGACACGATCAGTCAGCACCTCAGCCTCGAGCGGTGGGGGGACCGGGCCCCAGCACGATTCTGCACAGGCGGCGCAAGTCCATGCTCTCGCAAGAGTTGAGCGATGCCCTTCCCGCTTCCGCGTCGTCGCTCCCCGCCGCGCTGCCCGCGCCCCCACCGGCGCTTCCGTCGCCTTCGCGTCTTCTGGGGACGCTCTCCATGATGGACAACGGCGCGGTCTTGCCGCCGTCATCGCCATCCGCCGAGCCGACGCCTAAGGGAGACCTCAGGAAACAAGCGATTTTGAGGCGCGTTTCTTTGGCGAACCCCGTCGGAGAGGGCATGACCGCGTTTTCGCGCTTCGTCTCGCCCGGAGTCGCGTCGCCGAAGCTGATGTTGCCCGCGCCGCTGAGGGAAGAGCGAGACGTGTCAGACGACGAAGACGACGATTTCGACATGTGAAGCGGGAGACAAGATTGCACTTGAGCATTCTACATAGCTAGAACTAGTTCTATGAATAGGTTAATAGGTACGCGATAGCTCGCCGTCATCGACGCGCGGTGCCTCCGCAGAGGTGAGCCGCGCGAGCGAATATTCGGGCGTGTTCCCGGAAAGAGAAACGCACGAAATACCTGCTCGCCGTCTCGGTCTCGCCACCGCTGACGCGTCTGCGATACAACACGCTGCCGCAGAACGCCGGCAAATCACACATGCCGTTCTCGTCGTATTCCACGTTTATCCAGCCGAGGGTGGCGTGCGCGGATCGGCCCGCAACAACGACGTTCGTCGTCGGATCCCCGAGACATAGTTTCAGGCGTTGCAGGGGTTGAGCCTGCACGGGCACGAAGTGTGTCGAGCCTTGCGTCAACACCATACCCCCTACGCCACCGACATTGACGTTATCCGCGTGCATGGCCGTCAGCTCGATCTGCACGCTGAGCTCTGCGCCGTCGAACCTGCCACCGACGGCGCCCCAGTCATCCAGCAGCTCGCGCCTCTTTTTTATGGTTAACGTTTCCAGGTGCGCCCGCACCGCGGATGCGCACCGCTCCTCAAAACGCGAGAGCCGCACGGAGGGATCAGCGGGGCGGCGATACCCAAAAGGTAACCAAGGAGGTGTACTTTGCGTGACGGTCGACCCCCGAGGCCATAGCTTTCCAGAAGCCGGCGAGGCGCCCTGACGATTTCTGCCGCCCCCCCCACCCCAGGGCGCTCGGACGCCGCTTTGCTTTCCGGCGCGACTTCGCCGAACCCCAGTGCCGTCACCCTCTAGCAAGCTCGGGTCGATGAAGACGACATCGTCGGCAGCTGGTTTCCAAGCTGAGTGCCTCGAATCCGAGGAAATCGTATTCTGCGGCGGTCGCGCAGCCAGCGCGTCCACGCGTCTTCTATCCAGAAGAAGATTCATCTCGCGCCGGAGCTCTTTCGTCGCTTCCTTCTCTCGGCGCACCATGTCCAGTACGTCTTCGCCAGGGGTAAGCGTTCCAACGCGGCCCCAGTCTGCTCTGAGAATGTCCTCTACAGCGCGGCGAAGTGTCAATTTTTGACCACCGACTTTCTTCGCGCGGTTCGTTGTGCGCGTAGCCGTCTTAGTCTCTCCCGCAGCCAGGCTATCAATCGTCCACGGAGAAAACGAGACGCGTCGAGTTGGCTCTCGGGAAGTCGGCCGCGCGATGGGCGTTCTTCGAGGCTCCGGAGCGTCTTCGTCGTCGTCGTCGCTTTCTTTTTCACTGCCGAGAAGTTCATCCCAGTCTGTCGAAGCCGTCATCTTGCCGGCTTCCGAGCGTCTGCTCTCCGCAGCCTCCTTTCGCTCCGCATCAGACCTCGCGACGAGACTCTTGAGGTCCGAGAAGAGATCTACGAGGCGCTCGTCGGCCGCCAACACGGCGGCGTCCAGGTCGGCTGCCTCCATGGTTTACGAGATGAGCGTCATCGCGAAGAATCGCGGTCGCGAACGCCACGAGCACAGGTCACGCGGACGCTCCGCCGCGACGCTCGTTGTGCGGGTACCGACAACTTTCAAGCGTTTTCCAACGTCTCTTCGGAAACCGCGCGAACGAGCACGAGATGGGAGATGCCCATAAAGTGACTTGTGAGGGGCACAGTGGCCAAAGGGTCGACTCGTCGACCGCACGAACAACGATGCCTGTCGCGATTCCCGCTGAGCGCCTCCTGCCGGTATCCACGGAACCCGGACCGGCAGGGTATCCTGCGGTCAAAGTTCGAGCAGCAGACGCTGACCTGCTCAACTCTCGCAGCGTGTACCACCAGGAAACTGGCGAGCTCATCAAAGACTATCTGAAGTACGATGAGGTGCCCGGAGTCACCAACTGCTCGGTAGTCACGCTACCTCCTGGGTTGGTCATCGAGAGGCACGTGCATCCTTCGAAGTACGAAATATTTCTCACCAGCGGGGGGCGAGGGCTGTTCAAGGTATGGGCACCAGGCGCGGCGGAGGCAGACGAGCCGCGGGAAGTTTTCGAGCTCAAGCCTGGGGTGTGCTGTACGATCGGGCCGGAAGAGCCGCACATGATTTGCGCGGCGGAGGATTGCGAACTGACCATGACTTACCTCGGTGTGGTCGCCCCGGAGACGAAGGCGTAAATGAGATGTACAGAAACAAATCGCGTGTGTCCTGATATCATGTTTCCAGGCGCGTGATGTAACGACGCACTACCTACGCTACAGTAGCTATCCTATTTTCAGATTCGTCTCAACTCTTTCACCGAAACTTACGGACCCGTCGTCGGCGTCCATGGCTTATCCCAAACCCTGTTGTGCCGGTCTGTGTGGGGAATTACGTCGAATTCCATATCGTACCAGATGTGACCTGGGTGAGCGTTCTTGCAGCACCAAATGGCGGCGTACTTTTTAAGCCGTCGCGAGAACTTCTGCATGTCCTGTTTGTCCACGAAACCGCCAAACGCGCCCACCATCGTGCTGAACTGAATCACCTTGACATCTTTATGAGCGCTGAGCAACTTCTCGACATTGACGTCCGTGAGCTTCGTGTTCGCGACGATTTTCTTTGTGTCCTTCGGTGCCGCCGCGCCGACGTTTTGCGTGCACTTCCCATCTTCACAACTCTCCACGAGTTCCACGTCCAGCCTCGAACTATTGACTGCCTCGGACAAGGCCGGATTGTTGAAGAAGCTGTACTCCCGAAAGTCGATGCCGGGTCCGAATTCCGCATCGTTTTCTTCACGGACCCACGATTCGATCTCGAACACGTGATCCATGGGACAAAGGTACGGGAGTTCAGTGTCGGATCCAGGGATCTTGCCACTATGGGGTGCCCACCATCTGTCGAATCCGCAGTACAACTTTGGCATCACCAGAGTGCGGTTGAGTTTCTGCGCGAACGCGAGCGCAGCGCGCACTTGCAGAAGTTGATGATTTACCAGCGCAAAATGCCCTTCGATCGATCCAGAGTGTCTCAGGAGATCTTCTGGTATGTCTGCGACATATGACAACAAGCCTCCGGGCGGGTCGTAGTACTCCGGAGGATCCGACCACACCAACGCTTCGCGCAAGCGGTGCCGCTTTCCGTCCGTGCCAGAGAATTGAAACGTCGCATGAATGACGTATGGATCCTGTTTCACCTTCTCATACATCCTCGTCACGAAGTACGTATGACCGCTGGCGAACGTGCTGACCGGCAAGATACCTATCTTAAGCTTACCTCGATAGCCAGCGAACACGTTATCCTCATCCTTCTGATTGAATCCTGCGCCGAGGCGGAACAAGTCGTTGAAGGCATTTTGATCCCAAATCTTATCATCCTTCTCCAGCTTTTCCACCCACTCTTTCGCGAGTTCTTTGGCGCTGTGGCGCAGAAGCATTATGCCGATATTGGCGGCTGAATGAGCCCTGCTTGGATCCTCGAGTCCATCTCCAACAGCAGTGCTCGACAGGTGATCGCTCGAAGTCAAAACGTCTGCCTGCGGAAATCGTGCCATGTACGGCATCGGGTTCCGGAGCCACGCAGTGTCTACGTCTGACACCAGGATATCGAAACCCATCTGAGTAAACAAATAGATGAGCTCGATCTTCTTGCGTCCCATTTTGTGAAAGTTCGGGGTGCCCCAACCAAAGTCTGTGGTTATCATGCCGCTCTGCATCGCGAACGTCGGAACCTCGACGTCGACGAGCTGCGCTAACAGCTCGTTGTCCATCGCACCAACCATGAAGTTAGAGATACCGCACTTACGCACGTTGCGGACCCAGTTTGATACGAAATCATAGTAATGGTTGTTCGCCCAGGTCACCATCACAACGTTGTCCTCAGCATAATGGTCCACCAGCTCTGCGGTGAGCTGGTTGTCCTCGGGCTTGTCAGACTTGGGCTTGACATATTTTCCTGCAGCGTGCTTCACTGGCACGTTGTCGTTGATCGCGGGAGGGGGAGACGCCGGGGGTTCGTACGGCGGCGGAGGTGGGCTTTCTTCGCTCTTCGACGTCTGTTCTGGCTTTGGTTGTTCGGGTTTTGGCGGCGGAGGTGGACTCACTTTGGTCACCGCTCCTGGCACCACCAACCGTTCACGTCCAGTGGTCTCTGACGTCGTTTCGGCGGATTGTGAGGTTGGGCTGATGGTTCCGACCGCGGGCAGTACCACTTCCCCCAAACCGAAGGGCATCACTGGCGCCTGCGCGTGGATCAGGTACGCAGCCCCGTACGATACGAAGACAACGCATAGCGTGTACGCTATAAGTCGCCGCCCCGTGCACTTCATCTCACCCAGCTCCGGCGCCCTGCGCCCGCTGCTCTGAAAAAATCCCACCAATCACAAACTGGGCACGGAAGTTTCGGCCGGACGCGAAAACAAAATTTATCAACCGCGGAAACCTTTTTCTTCGCCGCGTGAGTTGAAGCCGGTTCCTTCCCGTGCTCTCTCACCCCGCTCGAGCGCGCGGGGTGAGAAACGCGGCTTCGATAACGCTTCCTGTGCCTGAGTAGCCTCACTGTCGTGCGCGGACCGCTTAGTTGTCTCAACATCAGTTTCTCAAGTGCGCCTTGTGCAGCCGAGTGAAGTCTTACAAATCAAGTCATCCTCCTTTTGTAGGTAGATGACAACGGAGCGCTCTTGAGGCCTGGGGAAGAAGATGGAAGGCAAAAGAGAAGCCGAGACATCGGCCACTGCGCACAAGGGCAGAAGCATGGGACGGGAACAAGGCTTAGACGCTTATCTGAAAGCTCATAACGTGGACATCGGTGCCGTCGCGACTCTAGAGAAGCGAGAGCAGAATGAGATCTACGAGCTTGAAGCACAAAAGGTGTTTGCGTTGCTTGAAAGGGCGAAGCACACAGAGCCTCTGAAGGAAGCGTTTGACGAGTGCGAAACTCACCTCGCAGAGCTGGAGGACTGGCTCTCTGTCTTCAGCGGTAAGTTGTCGACAATGCGTGAAGACATCAACACCATAGAGGAACGGAACTCTGAGTTAGAGACGAGCTCGAGGAACAACGGCATTCTCATCGAGACGCTCACGGAGTTGCTCGGAGAGCTGAAACCACCATCGGGACTCGACGCCGCGGTGAGCACGTTTAGCCTCGAATCAGAGGAGGACACAGCGGAGGTCATCAAAGCTGTGACTAAGCTTAAGGAGTACAGACTTCAACTGAAAGGGGACAAGCTCGAGCCGTATGCGAGCATGCGAGCGGTGCGGGAACAACAAGAGTACTGCACCAGAGTGTCCAGCGACATCATAAACAAGACGAGCGCACACATGAAATCCGCGCTAGATGTAAGTCGCGCGCTGAACACGATTCATAGATTCCTTTCGCTAAATGATTGCGCGCTGACAACATTTGAATTCATTTCCACAGGACGACGCTATGAACATCATAAACAAAGAAAACACCGTGGCACAGATGCGCGTTGATTGGAACAGCATGCATGAACGTGTCCACAAATATGCGGCACTCATTGAGGCACTCGGCGCAGTCGAGGAACGCACTGTCAGGTAAGTCGGATGCTGTGTAAACGCGCACAAACACGAAACTTTTGGAACTGACTCAAGTCTCTTTACTTAACTTCTTCGATCGTAGACTATTCTTACGAGTGTATTGTTCTTCGATGAACCCCCTCGTGCGACATCAAGCAAGCGAAGCTGTGTCGTGTGTTCGTGTTGCTTGCCGAGAAGGAAATCAACCCCTGGAAGCGTTCGAGAAGCTGGTGATAACATGCTTCGAGGCACTGGTAAGCTTTATTTCCGTACCCAAACACTGCAACGCTGAATGTTTGATTTGAATGATTCAACTAACGCTTTCACGTTTTCGTAAACAGGTTGCGGAAACAGATTTCATGTCTGAATGTTTTACAAAGTCATCCCACGGAGATGCTGCGCGCTTTAGATGCAAGTATGCGTACGAAATGAGGAATTTCATCGGCGGCTTCGAGCAAGAGCTGTTAAACGCCGTGGACATGATATCCGCTGTCGACCCACTTCTCTGTGTTCCAATGCTCGGGATAACCGCGCAAACATCTCTCTCCGTGGGTGATCGCGAAAATGATGCTCTTGCGGCGGCGCTTTTGGCATGCCAGACACGATTGCAGGAGCAACTATTCAAGTATCTTGACGAACACAAGTCGGACGAGCATGGTGATGCTGCGGATGAATCTCCAGTGCTAAACGAAGTATCCTTCCCAGCGCTGCTCATTCCCAAGTTTGAGGAGAGCTTCGAAGCGATGCCTGACGACGTTAAAAAGCCAGCGCTCGATGCGACGTATCGGAAACTCTTCGAATTTACTTTCAGCGCGGTTGAGCGCGCCGCGGACGATGATCCGAAGCGTGGTGATGTCATTCGGATCGCCAACTACGCTCTGCTCGAAGAGAACCTATCGGCGATCGCCTCACGCCTTGAGGGAGTGGTGAAAGAGTACGTCGGCGCTGCTAAAGAGGCTCGAAAAATCGCTTGCAGCGCTTACCTGTCGAGTTCTGGCTTCGGTCCGGCCCTCGATGTCGCGACTCATCTTCATTCCAAGCTGATGTCTGGTATATCTGCCGTAGAGTTGCCTTTTCAGCCTGGCTGTGGTCCTGAATCCGTTGCGAGCATGTTGCACACCATTTTGAGCTCACCTGAGAAGGCTGTGCAGGCTCTCCACAGGACAATGTCCCAGCACATGAGGTACTTGTCTCCGTTTCTGTTCGCTGACGTCTGGTCGGAGTGCACCGAGTTCATTGTGTCCTGGTTTGTGTTCCTCGAGTCGGTGTTGAAGCGGAGCCCGGAATACGGTGAAACGTTCGCTTGTTTGCCGGAAGGACTGCGAGATATGTTTACCAGGTCGAATAGAGCTTAGCTCATCGGAATAGCATTTATAGCCGACGGATGTTAGCATGACATTGCTCTCTCTCCTCGTGCCTCGAGTCGTCTCGGTTGTCTTCCTTGCCTCGCGGCTTGCCTGAGCGGGTCAAAGTTTTTTCCTGCAAAATGTTGGTTGGCTTTTTGATTAAATTTTTTTCGGCAGCCTCGTTTTCCACTCCTCGCAGTTGTCGATCCTATCGCGATCCGAGTAAGCCACGTCAACAACCCGCCTGCGCATAGTTACCGTCGCACGCTCCGTAAGATGGCTGCTTCGGTCGCCGGCTCCCTCGTAGTCGCGACTCGTATCACCGCTCGTAAGGCCCTCGCCGCCAAGCGCGTCACCGTCGCGCCCAGCATCCGCGCCCGCGCGTTCCGTGGAGCCTCTCAGATCGTGATGGTTTCTCGCGTCGAGAAGAGCGATGCCGAGTGGTCCAAGGAACTTGATAAGACCTCTTTCCAGGTGTTGCGCAAGAAGGGCACCGAGCCCGCGGGAACTGGAGAGTACGATAAGTTCTATCCCACCGAGGGACACTTCGTCTGCAAGGGCTGCGGTAACCCCCTGTACTCGGCCGAGTCCAAGTTCAACTCCGGCTGCGGATGGTACGTCGTGCTTGATCTTTCTTTCTCTTCGCTTTCGACAGCCTCTCGGACATTCCCAAGAACGGAACTGACGTTTTCTCGCACGTGTTCGCAGGCCGGCGTTCGACAAGTGCTACAAGGGCGCGCTCATCACGGAAACTGACATGACCTTCGGCATGAAGCGCGTGGTACGTCTCGACAATTTTTCTACCGCCCGCTCTCGATCGACCATGCCCTTGTACGCACGTCGTACTCACGCTCTCTCCCGCTCACCTCCCAGGAAATCATGTGCGCCGCGTGCGACGGTCATCTCGGTCACGTGTTCGAGAACGAAGGATTCACCCCGACTATGGAGCGTCACTGCGTGAACAGCGTCAGCGTGAAATACGTTGAAGGGGCGCCCGAAACTCCTCTCGAGGAAGAAAAGGTGAGCAACGGAGAAGGAGGGGGGGGTTCTTTCAGCAGATTGCTTCAGCCGCTGATCATGCTCGGCTTGGCATACGCCTTGTCGGGGGTCATGGGAAAGATCATGGATTTCTTCATGACCAAGCAGATGTTGGGCTCGTAACTAGTTGCGAATAGATCATACCTTTTTTGCTGAACAAGTCTCTTTGCTTCCTCGCTCCCAGGTTGTTTAACGAGCCACGGCAGAGCCGGAATTCTTCGTGCGGGTGCTGATGATCGTGCTCAGCAGACGGGGGACGCGCCGAACGCGCACGCGTGACAGCTCCATGAGAGGTTTTCTCTTGTTACTTCGGAAGAGACTCGCTTGCAGCGCTCTCTTCGTTCTGTTCTCTGTTCATCTCGTAGGTCTACACGTAAAGCGTCTCGTTTCGTATTTTCAAAAGGCTAGTAGTAGGGGCGTCTCACTCGCGTCGACTTGGACAGACGTAGACTGTCGCTTCTACGTCCTCGCCGCTTTCGCGGCGGGCTCATCCAGCACCGCGTCGTCGTACGGGTCGCTCGCGTTTTCCTTGGTGCGCGCCTCCTTGCGGCGCTTCCCGGCGCTGTGTTTACCGCCGGGGCTCGCGGCCGCGGGCGCGGTGTTTCTGGCACCCAGAGGTTTCTTCTTCTTCTTCGTCGTCACGGCGATCTCCAGGTCCGAGTCCGACTCGTCATCCTCCTCGGCCTCGGCGTCGTCCTTCGCCGCGGCCTCGTCGTCCGACGCGCCGGCGTCCCAGTCTGGAGGCGCGGGCAACTCCAGCATGGGAACCTCGGTTCTGATCCCGTAGCTCACCAGTTTCGCGACACCGGGGGTGACCATCTCGTTGCCAGCGATGGCGAGCTCTTCCTCCTCCTCCTCCTCCTCGTAGTCACCATCCTCGCCGTCGACGATGGCCGCCTTCCGCGCGGCGCGAGAAGGCATGGTCCGGGACGGTTCCGCCGCGGGCTTCGCGTCGCGCGCGGCGGCGTGTTTTTTCGGTTTCGCCGCCCACGTCTTGGCGCGAGGCTGGTCGCTCGCGTGGCGCGCCGCCTTGATCTCGAAACCGACGGGCAGGTGGCTGTAATCGCCGACGCGGACGTTCCCGCCTTCCTCCGTCGCGTTGTTCGTCGCCGCCTTCTGCTGGAGCGTGAAGAACGCGCGGGGGAACGCAACCTGCCCCGGGAACGGTCCGGTGTCCCACCCCCGCTTGGTCGCCTCCTTGTGGAAGGCGAGCAGAGCGATGTCTGAGAGCACGTACAAGCCGTGGCGAGCCGTCTCGTCCGTCGCGTCCACCACGAACTTCAGCTTGCGCAGGATCTTGAACGCCGCGGGAACGGACTCGCCCGAAGTGCCGGTCACGAGCGCGGTGACCGCGGCGCTCATCACCTGCTGACACCACCTGTACGCGGTGCCCTGGTTCTCGTCGCCCGTCGCGCGGTCCGGCAAGTCGGGGTGGTGCGACACCAGGAACGCCAGGTAAGTGAGGAAGTACTCGGGCGAGTGCGTGAGCAGCGTTCGGCTCAGCGCGGCCGCGTCCTGGTTCGCGCGCTTCGACGCCGCGACTTTCACGGCGGCGGCGCGGCGGCGGACGCAGGGCACGATGGCCGCGAGCGCCTCCTTCGCCGCGTGCCGAACCTCTCCCTTGGCGCGCCCGGCGACGAGCGCGACGGGCGCGGCGTACGCGTGGTGCAAGCCGTGCGCCACGACGCCGCGCTGCAGCTTGCCGATCATCTCCTCCGGCGCCTCCTCGGCGACGAGCGACACGTCCACGAACAACTGAGGCGAGACCAGCGGGTGGTGCGTCCTGGCGATGACGAGCGTCGCCTTAGCCGCGGCGACGCGGAGGTGCGCGCGGTCCGCGCCCGCGCCCGAGTCGCCGACAACCCTGCTCATCACGTCGAGCGCGCGCCGCACGTACGCGGCGGCTTCCGCGTCTCCGGCCGAACGAGCGCAGCACGCCTTCGCGAGCACCTTGAGCCCGCGCGCTTGCATCTGCGCGGTGGCGCTCACGGACGACGCGCGCGACCCGTTCGTGAGAGGCCGCGTAAGCAGGTCGTCAACGATGTACGACTCGATATCCCGCAGGCGCTCGAAGTACAGCTCGGCGGCTTCCTGGCCCACCACCTGGATCGTGGCCAGCGCGGCGGGCAAGTTGCTGTCGAGCAGGTCGTCGCGGGAGGCGTCCTCCACGATGCGCTCGAACACGTCCGCGAGGTGATCCTTCGCGGTCCCCCCCGTGGCGGCGAGCTTCGCGAGCGTTCGCGCGGCGTGCTTCGCCTGCGCCGCTGTGCCCTCCACGCACAGCACCTTGAGGCGCTCGCACGCCTTGGCTTTGTGCGCGCCCGGTCCGTCCAGGCACGTCGCCGCCGACGCGGCGATGCGGCACGCCGCGGTGACCACCGCGGCGTCGCGGTGCGCGACGAGCACCGCGAGTTCCTTCGCGGTGCCCACGAACGCCTGCGGCGCGCTGTGCGCCAGCTGCACGAGGTGCTCGAGCGCCGACGTGAGCGAGCCGACGCTCTTCTCCTTCGACGCGCCGACGACGACTTCCAAAACCTTGCGCGCGTGTTCGTTTCCAAACGGCTGCTGCGAGATCTTCACCAGCAACAGACGCGTCCAGTCGTGCGCCGCATGCTTCCCGCCGACGCGTTTCAGGATGTCCTGCGAGACGCTGGAGGTCTCCGCGGCGGAGGTTTCCGGTTTCAGGAGCGTCGCGATGCCGCGGAACACGTTCCCGTCCTTCACCTCGTGCAGCTTTTCCGCGAACCCCGCCGCTTTCGCGGGTTCCGGGAAGTGCCTGGCGAGCGCGGCGAACGAGCGCGCAAAGTCCTCGTCAGACACGCCGCCGTCGCCCCCGGCCGCGTTCTGCGTCGCGGCTCTGTGCGCCTGTCTCAGCTCGAGGTACCGGCGCATGTCCTGCTGCACGGCCTGCTTCGCGCGGAGCATAAACGTGAACGCCTTGGAAGCGCGTTCGTCCATCTTGCACAGCGCCTGCAGCCAAAACAGCGACCGGCGCTCCGCGGAGACGCGCGCCGGGAACAGGTCCGCCAGGATGGGTTCCACGGCGTGGTGACGGATATCGGGATGTGCGCACCCGCGCAGCAGCGCGGATGGGAGCCAGTCGAACCTCTGCGATTCCTCCGTGGGGGTCTCGACGTCCGCGAAGCGCGACACGTACGCGCGGTACGCGGACCCGAGCCGCTTCAGCGTGAGCTGGCGAACGTTCGCCTTCTTGTCCAGCATGCGCTCGCCCACCGCCATGAGCAGCTCCGGGTCGACCGCGCGGGGGGTCGACTCTGCGACGTCGCAGACTGCAGTCACCGCGGCGATGCGCACCTTCTCCTCGAAATCGATGAGGCGGTCCTCGAGGTACCCCGCGATCTCGGCGGCGACCGTCGCGTCGCCGGCGGCGCCGGCGGCGAGGAACTGCGCGCCCCACTTGCACATCTCGATGCGGATCTCGGGCAGCTTGTCCCCGAATCTGCGCAAGAACTGCGTGAGGTAGTGCGCGTAGTCCTTCGCCACCGTGCTCCCCGGCGCGGCGAGCACGCGCCCGAAGAGCCTCACCGCCTTCGCGCGGGGCTCGGCGTCGTCGTTCTGCAGCTCCTCCATCACGGTGGGCCACACCGTGACGAGCGCGGTGGAGTCCACGACGGCGAGCGCCTCGAGGACGTCCGCGCTCCGCTTGCTGAGCGGGTGCTCCGCGTTCCCCTTGCTGCTCAGGCCGTCGACGAGGAAGTGCTGCACCGCGAGCTGCAGGTTGTTCTCGGACTTGCGCACCAGCGAGCACGCCAAGTTGTGCGCCGCGGAGTTCTCGCCCTTGCACGGCTGCACGAGACGCTCCAGGATCGTGCCCAGCACGTCGGGCGAAACCTCCTCCGCCTCTTCCAGCATCGTGCCCAGCACCTTCGTCGCGTCCTCCTCCACGAGCGAGCTGTTCGCGGGGTTGACGCCGGCGAACAGCACCTCGAAGAGCTGGGGCACCAGCGACTCCGCGCCCGCGCACTCCAAGTCGAGCATCGGGACGCAGAGCCCGATGGCGGCGACGTTTTGAAGGAGCGCGTGCGCGGGCTGAAACGCCGCCGCGGACGGGTCGTCCAGTCTCGACAACGCCCCCAGGAACGCGTCGTACACGGACTTGAGGGTATCGTCGTCCTGGAAAGGCTCCTCGGGAGCGAAGATGCGGAGCACGTCGCTCAGGCACAGCGCGGTGTACAGGCGGACATCCTGAGAAAGGCGGAAAGGCGGCGACGGGTGAGGATCTGAGATTCGAGAGGAACAGCCGCCGGGGCGACGAAGAGAGGGTGCCAAGGCGAGAGCCGTGCGTCGTCGCGCGCGTCGTACCTTATCTTTGTGGCCCAGAAGACCCTTCAAGATGAGTTGCTTGGGCAAAGTCTTGAGCTCACCGCCGTCCTCGCCCTGGCCCACCTTGCTCAGGGTCTCCGATATGCCCTGCGAGTCGTCGAGCGGCGGTTCAAATTTCGTCAGCGTTCGTTCGCGGTCGTGGCTTCAGGGGAAGGATTGCGGGGGGTTCGCGAGGAGCGCCGTCGCGCGGTAACGTCGCGCGCACCTTCATGAGCTTCAGGAGCGGACCCTTTCCGCCGTTCAAGGCGTTCTTGATGGTCTTGCCGAAATCCTCCGCCATCGCGGCGTTCTCCGTGGGGTCTGTGTTCTCCATCTCCTCGTCGGCGTTCACGGCTCGGCCGACGGAGAGATTTCAGAGTCTTCCTGACACGCGCGTGCCAAGGTCGGGGCGTATCGCGCGCGAACCTCTACGTCGCTAGGCGCGTCGCCACTGCTTCTCGGTCGACCTCGCGGCGTGCGGTGCGAGAGAGAGTGTCCCCGCCCACGCGCGCGCTCGGTTGTGCGACGCGCGCGCCTTCTCTCCGGCGCTTTCATCAAGGCAGCCATGCTGTTCGTTTCATTTCAAACCAACGCGTGAGCGTTTTGTCTCGTTTTCGCTTGCTTCGTTATTCCCGGCGGCTGCGTATTCAGTCGGCGAAAAATCAAGCCTTCTTGGAACGATGACGCAGTCTGCAAAACGCGATAAATCGGGAGATCGCACCGAGCGGCTCACGAGCGCTCGGGACAACGGTTCGGAAAGCCGCGGCACGTCAGATCGCCTCGGCGCCCGACGCGTGCAGGCATGGCGGTCCAGGAAGAGCGCGATGTTCTGATGAACAAGCTTCTGAGGAAGAAAGACAACAAGCACTGCTTCGACTGCGAGACGTCGAACCCCCGGTGGTGCTCGCGCACGTACGGCATCTTCATCTGCCTCGACTGCTCCGGCATCCACCGCTCGCTCGGCGTGCACATCAGCTTCGTGCGCTCCGCGAACATGGACAAGTGGACGAGCGACGAACTGGACGTTTTCCGCTGCTCGCAAGGCAACGCCAAGGCGAAGCTCTTCTTCGCGCAGCACGGGTGGCAGTCCAACGAGAGGGGCCAGATCGCGCAGAAGTACAGCTCTCGGGCCGCGGGCCTGTATCGCAACCAGCTCGCGCGTGAGGTTGCCGCCATGCAAGCCGGGAACGGAGTGGTCAGCCCCGTGACCTCCCCTAAGGTGTCCAAAGGTGCGAACGACGATTTCTTCGCCGCGTCGTTTCAGGAGATCGCGGTCGAGGCCCCCAAGCCCGCCGCGCCCCCCCGGCCGGCCGCGCCCTCCGGCCCGGTGGCGCCCGCCGCGGCGCCGGCGCCCAAGACGCTCGCGCCCAAGCCGGCGACGAAGAGCGCGTTGACCGGGCGTAAGACGACCATCGGCGCGAGGAAACCGCTGGGCGCGGCCAAAACCGGCGGGCTCGGTATTAAAAAGCTCGCGGTGAAGGTGGACGACCGGTTGTTCGAACAGACGCCGAAGGAGCTGGAGAAGCCGGCGTCGCCGAAAGCGCCGTCGCCCCGGAACTCGTGGGGGTCGCACGTCGCGCCGCCGTCGAACGGGCGGTTCAGCTACAACGTCGGGGGGTTCGGCGAGACCCCCGCGGAGGAGGAAGAGAAGCCCGTGTCCCCCGTCAAGCCGGCGAGCCACGTGGGCGTGCCCGCCGGGTTCCGGTCGATGAGCTCGAAGAACGACCCGTCGAAACAACCCGTCGCGCCCGTCCGCGAGAACAGAGACGAGCTCGCGCAGGCGCGCTTCGGGTCGGCGAAATCAATCTCCTCGGCGTCCTTCGGCGGCGGCGGCGGCGGCGGCGCGAACGGGAACGGGAACGGGCGGGACATGGCGCAGTTCAGCCACGCCGGGAGCATCTCCTCGGCGGATTATTTCGGAGACGGGCGCGAGGACGAGTTCGACATCACCGCGGGCGAGCTCATGTCGAAGATGTCCATGCAGGCGAGGCAGGACGTGCAGCACATCAAGGCGGCGGCGAGCAGAGGCGCGAAGGTCATTGGGGAGTTCCTGAACGAGCTCAAGTGAGTGATACTAAGATATATCTTCCTTCATCGCCGGGCTTCCCTAATCGCTATCGAACCGAGCCTTCCCTGTCAAAACCCCAGCGTCACCGATTGGATCTTGATATCCGTCGTCGGCTTGTCGTTTTTGTCCGTCTTCGTCTTTTCAATCGCATGCACCACGTCGGCGCCCTTCACGACCCGGCCGAACACCGTGTGCTTCCCGTCCAGCCAGGGCGTCGCGACCGTGGTGATGAAGAACTGCGAGCCGTTCGTGTTCGGGCCGGCGTTCGCCATAGAGACGGTGTACGGCCGGTCGTGCCGCAAGTCGCGCGAGATCTCATCCGCGAACTCGCCGCCCCAAATCGACGTCCCGCCGGTCCCGTCGCCGAGCGGGTCGCCCGTCTGCAGCATGAACCCCTTGATGACGCGGTGGAAAATCAGGTTGTCGTAGTACTTGTTGCGGCAGTGCGTGGAGAAGTTCTCCAGCGTCTTGGGGCACTCGTCGGGGAAGAGCTTGATGTGGATGTCCCCGACCGTCGTGTGCAACACGCACGTCCGCGCGAGCGCCGACGACGCTTCGCTCGCCGCGAGCGTCGGCGCGACGACGTCGCGCGCCGCCGGCTTTTCGTTGAACACGTCCCTGCCGCCTCCGGCGTCGTCCCCGTCCTCCGGCTCCCTCCTGGTGAACAGATACAGACGGCTTTTTTGGAACGCGCTGCACACCAGCGTCGGGTCTTTCTCCGTCGCCGCCTTGATGTCCTTTCCGCTCCCGCGCGAGCGCTTGTCCTTCTGCGGGACGCCCTGGAACATCGCCAGCCGCGCGAACCGCTCGGTGTTCTCCACCTTGCCCACGATCCGCGCGCACCGGTTGGTGACCAAGTTGACCACCTTGATCCCGAGCAGCGTGGCGTACAGGATGAAGTTTCCGCTCTCGTCGAAGATGGCGTTCGGATACCCGGTCGCGGAATCCTGCAGCGACCTGCCCATCTCGCGGTCCACCGCGACGCGGCGCCCGAAATCGATATCCTCCAGCGCGTACGTCGGGTTGCCCGACCTCTGCGCGTCGTTCGCGCTCTCCAGCGACTCGTCGATGACGTACCGGAGCTTCCCCGAGCCGAAGCGGAACACGCGCACCTTCCTGTCCGGCCCGGTCGTGGTGAACTGCTCGCCGTCCGGCGAAACCTCCAGCGTCAGCGCCTTGGTCTTCGCCTTCGCCAGCGCGTACAGGTCGGTGTCCAGCTTGAACCGGAACGAAACCGCGTCCTGCGGGAACTCATACGTGGACGGCGACCAGTACTCTATGACCCCCTTATCGTCCGCCGAGATCACGACCCGTTTCGCGGCGTTGTACTTCATGACGCGCACGGCGGCTCTGTGCGTATCGAGCACCTTCACGGGCTCCGTGGATCCGGACGCCGCGTCGTAGACGTGAATCTTCCCCGTCGCGTCCGCGACGGCGATTTTTTGCTGCGCCTCGCCCTTCTTGTACACGAACTCGCACGCCGTCGGCGCGAACGGCAGGCGGAGCATGAGGGTCATGTCGAAGTTCACGACGTCGTAGATCTTCGCGGAGTTGTCGTGACCGATCGTCGCGCAGTACAGCCCGTCCGCGCTGACGCTCAGGCCCACCACTGGTCCCACGTGAGACCGGAAGTGTTTCACAAACTCGATCCCCTCGTACCTCTTCTTCCAGAACTTCAAGTGTCCATCCTCGCTGCCGGTGATGAAGAAGTCCGTGCCGGGCGTGACGGCGACGCACGTGACGTCGTCGCGGTGCATGTAACTCTTCTCGTACATCGACGCGCTCGGCATCGAGTCCAGGTACACCTGCTCGAACGCCAGGGTCTTCTTCTTCTTCGCCTTCGGGGGCATCGCGGGGCCGACTTCCGGGTCGTCGTCGTCGTCATCCGCAGCCCCGGGAGGAGGCGGGGCCGGGCCGACCATGTCGTCATCGGACTCCTCCTCTCTCGCGCGCTTCGCGCCGCCCTCGGTGGGAGCGCTCATGGCGAAGATCCGCGCCCCCGCGCGTGCCGTTTTGACGGGGAGCCACGATCGATTGAGCGACGAACGATTGAAGAAATTCGCGCACCGACGCGGCGGCGGCTCGAGACAGTTGCGCGGTTGCTGCCGAGTGTCGAGAGTCGATGGATGCGAAAAAACTCTGCCGCCGCGTCGGCGCTACGATCGATCACAAGAGCCTCTCTCCCAGCTCGTCTCTCTCCAGCAGGTGCTGAATGAGCGCGTCGTCCGAGCCCGTGAGCCACAGCCCCATCTGCCGCGCCGTCGCGGCTTGCTCTTCCTCCCCCCCGACTTCGAACGCGCGCACGAACTGCGCGACGAGCGCGTCATCCGCGCGGACGGTTTCGCTTCCGATGACGTCGTCGGAAACCAGTCGGATGGCTTCCCTCCAGCTCCCGCTCCGGGCCAAGCCGCTCAGCACGGCGTTTATCAGCGCGGTCGTCGGCACGAGCCCGTGCGTCTTCGTCGCGTCGTCGTACGCCCGCATCGCGAGCTCGGACTCCCCCGCGTCCGAGCACGCGCGCACGAGCGTCGCCGTCGCCGACTCGGAAACAGTCACGCCGAGCTCTCGCGCCGCCGCGACGCGCTCGGCGGCGCCGGCGAGGTCACCCGCCGCGGCGAACCCTTCGATGAGCACGACCAGCGAGGCGTTGTCGCCGGCCACCCGCTCGGCGAGCTCCGACACGCCGGAGGCCTCGGATCGGGTGGCCAAGTACTCGTCAAACGTCGCAGCGGCGCGGCGCAAGTCGCCCGCCGCGACGCAGACGCGCAGGAGCGCGGCGATCACCGGCGGCGTCGGGTCAACCGAGAGGAACTTACCGAGCTCGACGATGGCGAACGCCTGCTCCACGAGGTCGACTGCGGGCGATTGCGCTTGCGCTTGCGTTTCTTTCGCGCCCTCGCCGGTGGACGGCTCCGCCGCCGCCGCGGCGGGAATTTCTCTCCGCGTTCTCGGCTCGCCGCAGTATGCGGTGAGCAGCGACGCAATCGTGCACGCGTCCACGGGCACTCGGTTCTCGATGGCGTCCATGAGCACGTCCAGCGCGTCGCCGGGGGGCAGGTCCCCTTTCGCGCACGCATCCAGCAGAACATTCACCACCACCACGTCGCACTCCACGTCTTTCGCCTTGCCCTGCTCGAAAGCCTCGCGCGCGAGGTCACCCCGCCCGCTCCGGCCGCACGCCAGAATCACCGACGCCAGCGACGCCTTGTCCGGCTTCGGCGCCGCGCCCTCCAGCATATCCCGCCACAGCTTGAGCGCACCCTCGAAGTTCCCGTCCCGCGAACACGCCGCGAGCGCGACGTTCGCGCAGTACGTGCTCATGGACATGCCGCGCTCGCGGCTCGCGCGGTGGTACAGCTCGAGCACGTTCTTGGAGTTGCGCTTCTTCGCGCTCGCCGCCACGCCCAGCGCGACGGCGAGGCAGTCGACGTCCATCGGCGTCTCGTCGCGCCACGCCTCTTCGAACGTGCGCATCGCCAAGTCGGGGTCACCGATCGCGGCCAGCACCTTGATCGTGCTCGTGACCGTGCGCTCGTTGTGGATGCCCTTGCCCGCGGTCCACACCGCGAGCGCGGCGGTCCGCGCGTCCTCCCTCGTCTCCGCGCGCGCCGCGCCGCCGCCGGCGACGTCGCGGAGGCAGGCGTTAAGGAGCACGTTCAGCACGTACGCGTCCACGGAACCCCCGCGGGACGTTCCCTCGCGCAGCGTGGCGAGCGTCGGCACCACATCCGCGCTCGTGCGGCACAAACCGCGGGCCAAGAGCGCCATCGTGACGCCGTTGGGGGTCGCCGGCCCGCTCGCCAGCCGCGCCCACACCTCGCGCGAGCGCGCCGGGCCCTGCGGGCCCATCTGCACGGCGCCGAGCGCGAAGTTATGCTGCCTGACGTTGAAGCGGTCCACCACCCCCAGGCGCACGGCGGCTCGGTACAGCTCCCAGGCTGTGTCCGAGGCGCGCTCCGAACGCACATCCTTGCAGTCGGCCAGAGCCGAGCCCACGTCGCGCGCGTCTGCGTCCGCGGCGAGGCTCGCCGTCATTGCCTCCGCCTCGGCCACCGCGTCGAGCGAACACCGTTTCGGCCTGCTCGGCTTCCCCCCCCGGCGCCCGCCGCGCGCGCCGCGCGCGCCGCGCGCGCCGCGGCCCGAGGTGGACGCGCCGTCGCCGCGGCCGCCGGATCCGCGTCGGTTACCACGGCCGCCACCGCCTTCGCCGCCTCCGCGCCCGCGCTGACCGCCCCGATCCTGGCGCTTCGACGCACCGCTCGCGGCGGCCGCGACCGTCTCGACGCGCGCCGTCGCTCGCGCGCCGCGGTACACCTCGGGGGCGAACGCGACGGCGCGGGACGTCGACAACATCGCGTCGCCGCACGCGCACCACCAGGCGCCCACCGCGAGCGACGTGGCCGAGCGCTGCTCGTTGTGACAAACCCGAGGGTAAATGTCGTTTCGGCCACGTCGGCACTCGCTCCAGCTTTTTCGATTCGGTTCCCCGCCCGTCACAAGGAGGGGCGCGCCCATGCTTCGTCGCGCCATGTCCACTGCCATGCGGCCGATTTACGGCAGAATACACGCGAAAGTCACCCAGGGCCTCGCCCCGACGTCGCTCGTTATCAAAGACGAGAGCTTCATGCACGCGGGACACTCGGGGAACCCTTCGGGCGATCCCGACGCCGAGACCCACTTCAAAGTCGAGATCGTGTCCGCGAAGTTCGAGGGGAAGATGCCCGTCGCGAGGCATCGCATGGTGTACGAGCTCCTGGACCAGGAGATCAAGGACGGCGTGCACGCGCTTTCGCTGAAGACGAAAACGCCCGCGGAGGCGGAGAAGGCGAAGACGGCGAAGCCGCTGTGAGCGTGTGCTCCGGTAACCAAAAGTTCGATGTCTGTCAAACACACTAGTCTAGTCTACTGTAGCTCGTACGCCGCGTATCTCCTCGCGCTCACGCCGTGGCCGCGTCCCGCGCGCGCGGCCTCGAGGACGTCATGATCACCAGGTCCTCAAACATGTCGTTCCCGCCCCTGACGTCCACCGTCGGCGCCGCCGTCGGCGCCGACGGCGTCACAGTCGCGCGCGTCGTGCGTCGCGGCGCGCTCGCCGCCTTCTTCGTCCCCGACCGCCACTGGAAAAACCCGCACGGCGCGGCTTGTTTCGGGCGGCGGCACGCCCAGAAGGTCTTGCCCTTGTTCGGCCCCTCCTTGCGCACGGTCTTCTCCTTGCACGGGTCCCCGCACAGGCAGTCGGGCGCGCGGCTGGGGTCGCGGACGCGCCACGCCACGTCCGCGGCTTCCGCCGCCATCGCCGCCGCGTTGCTCTCGGCGTTGAGCGGCGCGTCCCGGTTCTGGTCCAGCCGCGCGACCAGCAGGTACTTCATGCCGTCCGTGGGCAGGCCGCGCACCTGCAGAAGCGCCTTCAGCGAGGCCATGTTCAGGCGCTTGAGCTTCTCCGGCTCGGGGAGCGACTCAGGCGACGTGCGCTCGAGGCGCGGCGGCAGAGGCGGCGCGGGAGAAGTAGTGACGGAATCGGCGGCGTCCGACTCCGTCGGCGGCGAGACGCCCGCGTCCGTTTCCGCCCCGCGACGCCCGTCGACTCCCGCCGATTCCATCAACAGCGCCGCGCGTTCCAGCTCGCGCGCGCGCGCGCTCTCGTCTCGCGTGATCGCGCGCCAGGGCACGAGCGTTCGGCCCGGCTCCGAGAGCGTTTCCCGCGCGTCGCGGAGCATGCGTTCGGCGGGAGACGGCGCGCTCCGCGCCGAACGCTTCGCCGTCGCCTTGTTCGATTTCTTCGCGGCGCGCTCGGCGTCCGCGAGCGCCGCCTCCACCCGGCGCGCGAGTTCGCGCGCGTCCGGGGGGCGCAGGCGGGCGTGCACGCCGCCGGCTTCCGTTCCAAACGCCGGCGAACCACCCTCCGCGGGTGGCGAAACCGTCTCCTCCGCCGGGCGCCACAGCGCCGAGGCCGCTCGTATGGTCTCGAGGATCTCCCGTCTTGCGTACCCGGCGCGCCGCAGGCCGACGACGTTGACGCCTCGGATCACGGCGCGGTCGCCGGCGGCGCGCGCGCACGCGGGGACCCATCCGTCGACGCGCGCGCCTCCCGCGACGAACGCGTGCGCGCCGACGCCGTTCCTCTGCGAGATGGCGACGGCGCCTCCCAACACGGCGTGGTCGCCGACGACGACGTGTCCGGCGAGCAACGCGTTGTTGGAGACGACGACGCCGTCGCCTACGGCGCAGTCGTGGCCGACGTGCACGCCCCCCATCAGCAGACACCCGCTGCCTATTTTCGTGACCGTGTCCGGACCGGACGAGCGGTGGATCTGCGCGTGCTCGCGTATGTCGTTGCCGTCGCCGATGACCAGGTGCGACGCGAGCGCCGGCGCGTGCTTCTTGTCCGCGCACACGGCGCCCACCACGGCGTGCGCGCCCACGACGTTGCCGCGGCCCAGCACGGTGGTGCCGGGCTCGGGGGAGCCCACCACCGCGTGCGACCGCACCACGCAGTCCGCGCCGAGCGTGGTCGCGCCGAGGATGTGCACGCCCGCGCCCAGCTCACAGTTGGGGCCGATGACGGCGTCGTCGGACACCACGCAGAACGGGCCGATGCGCGCGCCGGGCGCGATAGAGGCGTTCTCCCCGATGAGCGAACTCGGATGGACCCCGAGGAGCTCGCGGGACGCGCCGGCGTGCGCGAGGCGCACCGGGCGGTGCGGCGGGGGGGGGAGGCGCCACGCGACGCATGAGCGGCACCGCGAGCCGTGCGCGACGAGTTTCGCCGCGGCCCGCATGGTGCGCGCACGGAGCGCGCGCACGGAGGTATGCCGCGCAAGAGCTTTCCCGCGCGAAATCTCGGACGGAGCGATCTCGCAGCAATTTGTCCGCTGAGTTGCGGCGTTTCGGCTTCCGATAAAAACGCCCATCCCGAAGAGACGCGACCCGCCGCGTCGCCCCGTCAGACGCGATGTCGCAGCCTCCTTCGCGGCGACTCCCGGTCCCCGCGCTTTGCGCTCAAAACGCTTCGGCGGTCGAGGACGCGGATGACGGACAACACAAGCCGTACGGCAAGAGGTACCCGCGCGTCTGGACCAAGGATGCGCACGGAGGCAAGTACAGCATCTCCACGGGTCCCGGCGCTCGAGGCGGCTACGATGCGCTGGAGGAACACCCCGACGGCACGGCGTTGGTGATCGAGCCCGGGTACGAGAAACCCCCCACCGGCGCGACCACAAACTTCGTGGGGAACCACATGACGCAGGGCGCGATCGACCTGGCGCAAGACGCGTTGACGGCTCCCGACCGAGACAGGGAACAGAGACTGGCTCGACTCGAACGCGCGCGCGGGACGACGCGAGGGGAACCGGTTTCGGTACGCGCGTTACCTTCCGCGACGCGCGACGACGACCAACCGAGCGTCGACGTGCCGGCAGTGAGAAAGATCCCGATCGAGCGGTACGTCTGGTGTGACGAGGCGGACCGAGTCGTGCTCACCGTGCGCGCGCGCGACCTCGGCGGCGCCGCGCGGACGCGCGACGCCGCGACGCGGTTCGCGCCGAGCGACGCCAAAGCGTTTTCGCTGGAGATCCCGTCGCGTCGCGTCGGCGAAGAAGAAGAAGAAGAAGACAAAGAAGACGAAGAAGAAGAGGGTTCCGCGCGTCTGTCCGACCACGTGCACGTATTGTGCCTTCGTCTGCACGCGCCCGTCGACGCCGCCGTGTGCACGCTGACGCACGACGTCGCGACGGACGCGGTTCGCGTCGCGCTCCGCAAGACGACGCCCGCGCCGTGGCCGGCTCTGACTGAAACGTATACGACGCCGGCGCTCTCGGCGACGGCGAGGCGCGAAGCGAGCGCCTCGCCGCCAGATCTCGCCGCGCTGCGCCGCGGGATCATCGAGCGACGCGAAGGCCGGCTCGCGGAGCGTCTGCCGTGGCGTCGTTCGAACACGCCTCTCGCGCTCGGAGACGGAAAGCATCCGCGCGAGACGAAAAAAAGCGGCGCGAGCGGCGATGAAGACGACGCCGCCTGGAACGATCGATCCCGCGAGGGAGCCTCAGAAATCGTTCCCGAGGACGTCGCGTCGGCGCTCGCCGGCGGGTCGCTCGCGTCCGAGCGCGGCGCGTACGCCGAGGCGGTCGAGCGGTTCACGCGCGGGTTACGAACGGACCCAAACAACACGAGACTCCTGGTCGCGCGCGCGCGCGCGCGGCGCAGCCTCGGCTGCATGCGCGAGTGCATTGACGACCTCAGCGCCGCGCTCGAGGCGCTTCGCGGCGGAGACGACGCGCCGTGCGGCGACGCGCGCTCCGCGGAAATCGTCGATGCGCTCGTCGCGCGCGGTGAGTGCCACGCCGAGAGCGAGCGGTACGGCGCCGCGTCTGCCGACTTTGGCGAGGCGCTTCGCATGCGCCCGGGGCTGGCGTCGGCTTCCGAGGGAATGCGTCGCGCGCGCCGGCTCGAGCGCGACGCGGAGGAGGCGGCGGCGCGGGAGTGCGAGCGCGCCGCCGCCGCTGCGGCGCGGGGCGACGTCGGCAGCACGGCGTTCGCGAAGCCCGGGATGGCGCGCTTCGAGGACAGAGGGAAGTCGGGGAAACCGTTCTAGAAGACGCGTCGCGCACGTCGGGGTCCGAGCGGCGGTTCATTCCGCTTTCGCTTCGACGAGAATCACTTCGAGACTTCGAGACGATACCGAATCGCGTCGTTTCGAAACGCGCTACCGCGTCAAACGACATCACTTCTTTCGCCCGCCGCGTTCCTTGAGCGTGAGCGTCACCTCGGACCCGCCCGCGAGGTTGTAAAACGCGAGAGTTTTCTTGTCCGTCAGGAACCCGAGCCCCGCGGCGCTGATTTTCTGTTTGTTCGCCGCCAAGCCCCCCAGCGCGTCCTTCACGAGCTTCTTGAACTCGGAAAGGGGCAGGTCGAACGCGTCCACGGTCAGGTCCAGGGTCTGCCCGTTCATGTGCTCGTCCCCGTCCACGGAGGGACAACGCACGTGCACCACGCCGCCGCCGGGGTTCGCGGCGAGGAACTCCGATTCTTCCAAAAGCTCCGTCTCGCCGATTTTGCGTTTCTTCGATTCCTCCGCCTCCGCCTCCGGCGCGGGCGCGGGCGCCGCCGCGGGCGCGGGGGCGGGGGCCACCGGCGGCGGCGCCACCGACGGTGGCGCCACCGGCGGCGGTGCCACCGGAGCGGCTTTTAGCACGGGTCCGGGTGCCGGAGGCGGAGGCGCCGGCATCACGGGCGCCGGCGCCGGGGGCGGGGGCATCATGGGCGCCGCCTTGGCGGGCGGCGGCGGAGGCGGCGCCATGGCTAATCCGGCTCGCAGCGACGGGCCCGTCGGCTCCGGCGGCGGTGGCGGTCCTCCTCCCCTGGCGGCGGGTCCCTGCTTCCTGGCCTCGATGGACTCCGCCACCGCGTTGCTCACCTCTTCATCCGTGGTGCCGAAGATGTCCGGCCGGGTCCGCGCGAGCGCGAGCACGTTGGCGGCGACCTCGTCGTCGTTCGCCGTCGTGCTCCCCTTGAGCTTGGCCAGCATCGCCTCCTTCTGCGTTTTCCACTTGGGGTCAATCAGCGACACGCGCATGTGCTCGGCCATGTCGTCCACGGCGATGAGCTCGCCCGTGATGGGCGACACCGCGAACTTCGTCGCGTCCGCGCCCGCGCCAGCCGCCGCGCGCGCCTTGGCCTCCGCCGCGAGCACCTCCGGTTTTTTGTGGTCGCGGACAATCTTCATGCCCGGCGCGGGGCCCGGCGGGCCCGCGGGCGCCGCCGCCGCCGCGCCCGCGTCGATCATCGCCTTCTCCTCCTCGTCCATCTCCACGTCGCCGCCCGCTCTCGCGTCCGCGTTCGTAGCCGCCGCCGAGGGCCGGCCCGGCGCGGCGTCCGAGGGCGGAGGCGCCTCCGCGTCCCTGAGCTGCGCGACGATGTCGCGCAGCGTCATGGGCTCGGGGAGCTCGTCGTCCTCGCCGTCCTCAAAGTCGATGGTCTCGACCACCGCGAAATCGTGCCAGTCGATGAGCGCGAACGCCTCGCGTTCCTTCTCCGCCTCGTCGTCCGCGGCTTTCTTCGCGAGGTCCTGCGACCTCTCCCACTCCAAACGCTGCAGCGCGCGCTCGAGCACCGCGGACTTGTCCTCGTCCTTCCGAAGCAGCGCGTCGACGTTTTTCGGCGGGCGCAGCGCCTTGGCGTACGCGTCCGCCAGGGCGTTGAATACGCCGTGCATGGAGTGCGTCGGCTTCAGGAACGCGAACTCGGGGTTGGCGTGTTCCCTGTTCTTGATCCCGGCGACGAAAGCTTCGCCGTGCTTCGCCGCGAACTGCGCGGTGAGCTTGATGACGTCCAAATCGCGGCTCGCCACGCCGTCGGGCGCGTTCACCGTGAACTCCGCCTTTTTCGGCGCCACGAGAACCTTAGCGACGGCGGATCCCGCGGCGGCGACGGCGACCGTCCCCGAGCTCTCGTTGGCGGCTTTCGCCGCCTCCTCCGCTTTCTTCGCGACCGCGGCGGCGTCCCCCCCCGCAGCCTCTTCCTTGAACGCCGCGATTTTGCTCTTGTAGTACGCGTTGTACGGATCGGCGGGGAGCAAAAAGTTGAACTTGGCGTTGTTCTTCTCGCTCCCCAGGATGCGGGTTTCGAACTCGGGGCCGTTCCGCGCGACGAACTGCGCCGTCTTGTCCACGATCGCGCGGATGTCGGGCGGGGGGGTGATCACGCCCACGGCGTGCGTCTGCGTCTCGAGCTCCACGCGCGCACCGCCCTCCACGTTCACCGAGCGGGCCTCCAGGCCCGCATCCTTCACCACAGTCGTGGACACGTCCATGGGCGCGCTCATCTCGCCCTCGCGGGCAAACCCTCAAGCCTCCGTTCGCCGCGATCCGACCGGGGGGTCACCCGTCGATCAGCTCGCGCGGCGAGACTCCGAACAGGGGGAACGGGCTCGTCACGCCTCGGCTCCTGACCCCGGCGGCGCGGATCGGTGTGGGGTCAGACGAAGCCGGTCGGCGGATGAATTGGCGCACGCCTGCGGCCGGACCGGACCGATCGAGTCGGAGCAGTCTCGCGTCGGCGCGGACAGTGGGACGTGAGCACTCAAAAAAAACAAAAAAAAAATAACCTCCGACTTTTACATTACACTTCTACGGCCCTCGGCCTCGTCCTTTCCCCCATCTTCCGCCGGTATTTTCCGGGAGCATCACCTGTTGAACGAGAGACGGTAGAAGGTGTCGACTTGGTCAAGTCCGTGCTCGAGAAAAGGCGCGGCGCGTGGTGTACCGGGTCTTCGTCGGCGACGGCGACGAGCATCGGGAGGATTCATTCGGTTCGTCCGAAACGCCAAAGTCAGAAATGTAATAACTACGAATCACCGCGAAACTCATACGGAGCTTGTGCAATGTGTCGTGATTGTCTCGTCATCCTTCGGCTCGAAGAAAAAGCGCTCCCGATGAACGGCACGCGTTGTGGCGAGGAGAGGAGCCGCGCGCCGATTGATTTCGGCAAACGCGCGACGGGAAAAAAAAATCAAAAGCCGGATTTTCGCCGTACCTTTCCGTCGCGCGCCGCGCGATACTAAGTCACATCATCCCCTGCTGAACAGCGAGTTGCCTGAGCATCTCCACCTGTTGCCTCTGGTCGGGAGGCAGCAGCGCCATCTGCTCCGGGGTCATGCTGATCACCTGCTGCAGCAGCTGCTGTTGCTGGTCCACGGCAACCCCCCCCGCCGGCGGACCCGGCGGCGGCGGCAGAGGCGCGACGCCCCCCATCGCCGGCCTGGGAGGCGGCGGCGGGTACTGCGGCGCCCCGTACTGCGGCATCCCCGGGACACCCGGATGCGGGGGCATTCCCGGCACACCCATCCCCGGGACACCCATCCCCGGCCGATAGCCGCCGGGCGGAGGCGGCAGCGGCGCACCCCCCGCGACGCCCGGCGGCGGCGCCGGCGCCGCCGCCGCCGCCATCGCCGCCGGGGGCTTGGTCATCCCCAGCGCGAGTTGCGCCTGGAACAGCGCCAGCGTGAGCTGGGGGTTGCTCACCAGCAACTGACGCGCCTGGCTCTGGTTCTGCTGCGTGAGCGTCTTCAGCTGGTTCATCACCGAGAAGAGCTGCGCCGGGGACATCTCCGCGAGACGCGCGGTGACCGCGTCCATTCCCCCCCCTCCCAGCCCCGCCGCGTGCATCTGCTGCTGCGCGGAGGACGCCGTCGCGCTCCCCATGGGCGTGTCGTAGTGCAGAGGCGTGGCGGCTGCGCCCTGCGGCTTTTCCGATTTCTTCTCCGCCGCCGCGTCGCCGTCGCCCGCGAAATCCACCCGCAGCTGCCTTCCGTTGTACTCCCGCCCGTTCAAGTTGCGCTTCGCGCTCTCCGCGACGGCGAGGTCCATGAACTCGCAGAACCCGAAGCCCTTGAGCTTGCCGGTCTCGCGGTCGGTCACCAGTCTGGCGGGGACGAGCGGGGACGAGCGGGGACGAAGGTCAGAGGCGTGTGCGTGCGATCGGAGGGCAACCCTAGCGGACGAAAACGAGGCGTCGCCGGCGGGACAGACGCGGATGAAAGAAAGAATTCGGGGACGCACCGCAGGTCGTGCACCGGGCCCACCTCGCTGAACATGTCGCGCAGGCGCTCCTCCGTGGCATCGTACGGGACGTTCCCGAAGAACACGCTGTACGGCGGACCGCCGCCGCCCATCTCGGTCGCTCGGGTCCCACGAGATCCGCGCGCGCCCTCGACACTGAAAACGCGCGGCAAGGAAACGAGTCCAAAATCCACCACGGCGTGTGTCGCAGATGTGCAGAAAAGGAGAAAATGCGCGGAGTCTTCGCGAGCCTTCCAGACTGTTCCCGCGCGCGCTCGTTTCGAGAAGGAGGGACGCGCTCGGCGGCGCGCTCGAGTTTCCGTGTCGCGGAGGTCGACGCGCGCGCGAGAGCTCGGGAAGGGACACCGCGGACCATGGGTGCCGGTTCGGACGAGGATGGCGAGATTGGAGAGATTCGCGAATTCTCGCGAGCCGACCGGCGCAGCCGCAGCCGGTCTCGCGAACGCGACGAGCGCGATCGCGCCGGCAATCGCGAGGACCGTGGCAGATACCGCGACGGCCGCGACGATCGTAGGCGCGGGTATAGCAGAGACAGACACGGCGACCGCTTCCGGGACCGCCGCGTGGACGGGGGGGGACGCGCGTGGGACGCGGGGAAAGATCGCGAACGCTCGCGAGACCGAGACGCGAGCCGCGACCGCGGTCGCGACCGCGGTCGCGGCTACGACCGCGATCGCGACGACGCGACGCGTGACCGACCGAGCGCTGCGTCGGCGCCTCAACAGGCTTTGGTCGAGAATAAAACGGAGGAGAAGGAGATGACCGCGGAGGAAGAGCGCGCGTACCAGGCTCGCGTCGCGGCGGCGATGGAAGCCATGCAGGAGGAGGAGGAGGAAGGCGAGGAGGCGCGCGCGGCGCGTTTAGCCGAGGAGCGCAGGAAACGACGCGAGGCCATCATGGCGAAGCACGCCGCCGCGAAGCAGACCTCGGTTCGCGTCGATGCCGACGAAAATGTCAAAGACGCGAACGCCGCGCTCCCCGGAGGGGCGGCGACGGGCCCGGCGTCACAGACGCCCCCCGCGCCTAAAGAGCCCGTCTCCGCAAAGCCGAGACCGAAACCCGTCTCCGACATGTTCGCCGCGGACGACGACGAGGACGAGGCGGAGGAGCGCGAAAACGCGCGCGTCAGCCGGCTCGCGGCGAAGGGGAGCGCGAAGGGAAGCGCCGCGGACATGTCCCGCGGCCTGGCAGATAACTGGGACGACGCGGACGGGTATTACCGCGCGCGCGTCGGCGAAGTGCTCGACGACAGGTACGTGGTCTCGGACGCGCACGGCCGCGGCGTGTTCAGCACAGTGGTGAAAGCGCGCGACACGCTCGCCGTCGACACATCGGCTTCCGTTTCGGCTTCGGGCGCGTTCGGCGACGTCGCCTTGAAGGTGATCCGCGCGAACGACACGATGTACAAGGCGGCACAGCTGGAGATCACGATCCTCAAGAAGCTGATGGCCACCGACCCGGACGACAAGCGCCACGTCGTGCGTTTCCTGCGTTCGTTCGAGTTCCGGGACCACGTGTTCATGGTGTTTGAGAGCATGCACGCGAACCTGCGCGAGGTGCTGAAGAAGTACGGTCGCGACGTCGGGATCAACATCCGCGGCGTCCGGTCGTTCGCGACGCAGCTGCTGGTCGCGCTGCGGCACCTTCGCGACTGCGGCGTGGTGCACGCGGACATCAAGCCGGATAACATCCTGGTGAACGAGAGCAACAGCCGCGTCAAGATTTGCGATTTCGGGAGCGCTCTGTTTGACGGGAACAACGAGATCACGCCGTACCTGCAGTCGCGCTTCTACCGCGCGCCGGAGGTGATTTTGGGGCTGAAGTACTCGTTCCCCCTGGACGTGTGGTCCGTCGGGTGCGTGCTGTACGAGCTGTACACCGGCGCGATGGCGTTCCCGGGGAGCTCCAACAACCACATGATGCGTCTGTTCATCGAGATGAAAGGTCCGTTGCCGCGGAAGTTGCTGCGGAAAGCCGCGTTTCGCGAGCACCACTACGACGCCGACGGGAACTTCTCCGCCGCGGAGCGGGACCCGGTGACGAAGCGGGAGATTCGACGCACGATTCGCGACGCGCGGCCGTTACGGGACCTCGCCGCGCGCGTCAACGCGCACGCCAGGAACGACGATTCGCTCACCGGGGAAGAACGCAAGCTCGTCGCGCAGCTCGTCGATCTGCTCGACAAGATGTTCGCGTACGATCCCGAAAAGCGAATCGCGCCGGCGGCGGCGCTCGCGCACCCGTTCTTGACGGCGAGTTAGTCTCCGTTTCGCTCATAAGCCACGACGGATGCCTTTTTATCAATCATTACACTAGTAGAGCGACAACGTTTCGCGTGGCCCGCGCGCGCGTCGCTCTCGCCAGACAAAAAGTCTCTCGCGTCTTCTTTTTTTTCGTTTCAGTCCTCGCATTGCTTGTCGCCGTTCGCTTACCTGGACCCGGGGAGCCCGCCCCACGCGCCCGCCTTCTTCTCCACGGGCTTCGCCGCAGCCTCCTCCTCCGCCTTCTTCGCCTCGGGGTCCTCGATGCCCTCGTCCATGGCCTCCGAGAAGTTCTTCAACGCGGACCCGTTGAACACCTTGTTGAACCCGAGCATCACCTTGAACGAGCCGTCCATGGTGTCCATGGGGTCCTTCCGCAGGCGGTGCGACAAGCACGGGCCGATGACCCGCTGGATGTCCTCCTGCGTCACCTCCTTGCGGCCCTCGTACGCCACGAGCGCCTTCGCGGCGCGCGTCACGACGATGTCGCCGCGCAGGCCGTCGACGTCCACGAGCGCGCACACCCCGGAGATCTTGAGCGCCAAATCGCGGTCCATGGTGACCTCGGGCAGAAGCGCGCGCGCGGCGGCGATTTTCGCGCGGAGCTCCTCGGTTTCCTCCTTGCAGGAGTTCGCGAACGCCTCGGGGTCCGCCTCGAACGCCATGCGGTTCTTCACCAACTGCACGCGCTGCTCGCGGTCGAAGATGGTGGAGATGTTGCACGCCATGCCGAAGCGGTCGAGCAGCTGCGGGCGCAGCTCGCCCTCCTCCGGGTTGCCCGAGCCGATCATGATGAACTTGGCGGGGTGCGTGATGGAGATACCCTCGCGCTCGACGGTGTTCCAGCCGCCGGCGGCGGAGTCGAGCACCACGTCCACCAGCGAGTCGTCCAGCAGGTTGACCTCGTCGATGTACAGAAGCCCGCGGTTGGCGCGCGCCAGCAAACCGGCGTCGTACGCCTTGACACCCTCCGCCAGCGCCTTCTCAATGTCGATGGTGCCGCAGATGCGGTCCTCGGTGGTGCCGAGGGGCACCTCCACCATGGGCACGCGCATGGTGGTCTCCTCAAGCTTGTTGCCCGCGCGGAACGCCTCGAGCGCCTCGGGGCCCATCAGCTCGGGGTCGCTGGGGTGCGAGTTGAACGCGTCGTTCTTCACCACCGGGATCTCGGGAAGCAGATCTTGCAGCGCACGCACGGCGACGGATTTGCCCGTCCCGCGGTCGCCCATGATCAAGCACCCGCCGATCTTAGAGTCCTGCGAGCGCGAGAGAGGGGAGGGAAAGCGCGAGGAGAGCGACGGAGGTCAGCGTTTGGGTCTCGCGTCGGTGCGGCGCGCGGCGGGAGGTCGTCCCCTCGCGAGGTCTGCGGGTGTCGGGATAACGACACGCGTTCACGGGTCCGGATTCGGGACCCCGCGCGTTCGCGTTCGCGCGCGACGTCGGACGCGTCGCGCCCGTGAAAACCGCGGGGACACGCACCACGACGTTCAGCGTGAGCGCGAGCTTGAGCTCTTCCTGCCCGACGATCTTGACGAACGGGTAGCCGAGCTCCATCTCCGCGGCAGCGGCGTCGGAGACGGCGGAGGCGTTGCATCGCATCGCGCGACGGGACTTCGTGCCCTTGGAGGCGCGGGGCCTCGCGAGGATGGGGGTGCCCGCCAGGGAGGACGCCATGGACGCCATGGTGCCTTGCGAGGTGCGAGCTGCCGCGAACGTCAACGAGACGCCGTGGGGTGTGGCGCTCCCGGACGTCGATCGGTCCGAGACGAGCGCACGAAGACCGACAATCACCCACCACCTGGCGAGTGCTCGACGAATCAGAAGCCGGGATTTGAGAGATCGTCGATCTGATATTTTCGCCGAGTATGCGGTTTTTTAGTCATTCACTTTTGCAAAACGCAGCTTTCCGATTGCGCAAAAAAAAAAGGATGGGTTGCGCGTCGGGGCCTCGGGAAGCCGGGTGACGTAAGAGTCGAGCAGGATTTTTCGACGTGTCGTGGGGCATCCGCTCCGCCGCACTCACGACCGCGCGTCGCACGCAGAGGCGAAGCACCGCTTCGTCGTTTCCTCCTCGGAGACACTTCTCCGGCGTTCGCTCGCGTCCCGCGCGCCGCGTCCCGCCGCGTCACGCCCCGTTCCGCGCGCGGAATGAACGCCAGCGCCTGCGTGGCGGCCGACCGCGCCGTCCTCGCCGTCGATCGCTCCGCCAGGCGCGTCGCCGGATCCAGGCGCGCGGGCTCGCGCACGGCCGCTCGCCGCTCGGCGCGCGCGCCTCTGCGCGTCGCGAACCGCGCTGTCGCCGAGCCGGACCAGATGTCCATCCGCACGTACGTGTACGATGAGCTCGACGCGAAGGAGCGCGTGGAGATCTTGAAGCGGCCGAGGGTGGATTTCACCTCCATCCTCGGCACCGTCGCGCCCATCGTGGATGCCGTCGCCGAGCGCGGCGACGCCGCGGTCGCGGAGTACACCGCGAAGTTCGACGGCGTCGACCTCGGGGACGACGTCGTGGTTAAAGTCGCGGACCTCCCCGACCCCGAGCTGGACGACGACGTCAAGAAAGCGTTTGACATGGCGTACGACAACATCGTCGCGTTCCACAAAGCGCAGGCCAACCTCGGGGACGTGGACGTCGAGACCATGCCCGGCGTGAGGTGTCGCCGCGTCTCACGGCCCATCGGCGCCGTCGGCCTCTACGTACCAGGCGGCACGGCGGTGCTGCCCTCCACCGCGCTCATGCTCGCTATCCCCGCCAAGATCGCCGGCTGCAAGACGGTGGTGCTCGCCACGCCCCCCGCCAAGGATGGCTCGGTGGTGCCCGAGGTGCTGTACGTCGCGAAGAAGGCGGGCGTGACGCACATCCTGCGCGCGGGGGGGGCGCAGGCGGTCGCCGCCATGGGGCACGGCACGCAGACCTGCCCCAAGGTGGACAAGATCTTCGGCCCCGGGAACCAGTTTGTGACCGCCGCGAAGATGACGCTGCAGAACTCGGAGGCGATGTGCGCCATCGACATGCCCGCGGGCCCCTCCGAAGTGCTGGTCGTCGCGGACAAGGACGCGCCCGCGGACCACGTCGCGGCGGATCTGCTGTCCCAGGCTGAGCACGGCCCGGATTCGCAGGTGGTGCTCGTGGTCACGCCGGACGTCGACCTAAACGCCATCACCGCCGCGGTGGCCCGGCAAGCGAAGGCGCTGCCGCGCTCGGAGATCACCGCCAAGGCGCTCGGCCACTCGTACGCGGTGGTCGTGAAGGATTTGGCGGAGGCGTGTTTGTTCAGCAACGCGTACGCGCCCGAGCACCTGATCGTGAACGTGGAGAACGCCGAGTCCCTTCTGCCCGACCTGGACAACGCGGGCAGTATCTTCCTCGGGCGGTACACCCCGGAGAGCGTGGGCGACTACGCGAGCGGCACGAACCACGTGCTGCCCACGTACGGATACTCGCGCATGTACAGCGGCGTCTCGCTGGACTCGTTCGTGAAGTACATGACCGTGCAGGAGCTCACGAAGGAAGGGCTGGACGCGCTCGGCCCGTCCGTCGCCAGGATGGCCGCCGTCGAGGGGCTCGACGCGCACAGGTTAGCCGTCACGCTGCGGCTCGGGACGGACAAGGCGGCGTGACGCGCGCGACGACTACGTTCATCGGCGAACCGGACGAGCGAACGCGCGTGATCGAGAGAATGATTTTTTTGCGACGGTTCGCGTACTATTAATACGCACTTTCACACGCGTTCATCACGCGTGACGTACATACGTCACGACGCACGAAGCTCGCGCCCGCGTCTCTGTCTCTCCGCGCGCCGCGCGGGTGGACGAATTCAAGAGACACGAAACCGCGTCACCGAAAATGTACATGCGAAAGAAAGTTTTCTTCAACACGTCAGCACCGTCCGCCGCGTCTGTTTCGTCTCGTCCGCGGGGCGTCCCTCGCGCGCCACTTGTCACGTCACGCGCGTTCCCGCGACCGGCGGCCGCACGTGGCGCCATGTCAAGCCGCTCGCGCCTGCTGAAGGAGATCAAGGAGGCCGCGCGGGACGCGGATCCGACCATCCGCCTCGCCCCGGACGGCGAGAACCTTTTACGATGGAGCGCGACGCTGAAGGGCCCGGAGGATACCCCGTTCGAGACGGGGACGTTCGTGGTGCGCTTCTCGCTGCCGGAGTCGTACCCGCTCGCGCCCCCGCGCGCGGCGTTCGAGACGAAGATCTTCCACCCGAACGTGCACTGGAAGACGGGCGAGATCTGTCTGGACATCCTGAAGGACGCGTGGTCGCCGGCGTGGACCCTGCACTCCGTGTGCCGCGCCGTGCTGGCGCTGCTGTGCAACCCCGAGCCGGACAGCCCCCTGAACTGCGACGCGGGGAACATGCTCCGCGCGCGCGACGACATCGCGTACTGGAGCACGGCGCGCATGTACACGCGGCGCGAGGCGGGGGGATCCGCGATGGCCAAAACTGCGTGGCCGCCCATTCGCGCGGACCGCGAGATGGCGGATGACGAGCGCGGCGAGACCTTCACGAGCGCCGGGCGAAGAAGAGCTCTTCCGGGGACTTCCGACGCGTCACTCGATCCGAAAACGCGAGGAGGACGCGCGGACGGTGACGCCCAAAACCAAAACGCCGCGGATGTCGCGAGCGGGAGCGGCGAGCGCGCCGGGACCGGCGTCGTCGACGAAGGAAACGTTTCCTTCGCCGAGACGAGAAAAGCAAAAACAGACGCGTTTGCCGACGCCCCCGCGCGTGATCCGCGCGCCGCCGCCGCCGCGGCCGCCGCGGCTCGGTTCGAGGCGTCGCGGCTCGCGAGGGACGCGGCGGGCGCGGGATGAGCGGTCGAGAACGGAAGCGGCGCGCGCGTTAGACGTCGTTAGTCGTTAGACGTCTCGTTTGTTACTTTTCTCGCCAAAAAGGTCGCGAGCGGTTGAAACGCGGTCGATGAGACTCCCATGGTACCATGGCACGAGGTACCCGACCGTGCACCTACGCGGCGAACTCGTCCACCACCCGTCCCCTGTGCGTCAGAACCACGCGCGGTCGCGACGGGGCGTCTTCGTCCCCTTCGCAATCCGCGCGCGCGCCTTTTTTGTCACCGCGCGCGCTCCACGCCTCGGGGGCGTTTTCAATCGTCAACGGCGCGGCGGCGTCGATCCCGAGCGCGGCGCCGTAGAACCGACGCCACGACCGACGCAGCGACGGGACGGTGTTCGGCTCTTCGTCTTCGTCTTCCCCTTCAGACCGCGTCGCGCGCGCGTCCGAAGACTCCGATGACTCCGACGCGAGTTTCGCGTCGGAGTCTTCGAAAGAGAGAAGCGCTTCTTCTTCTTCTTCTTCCTCGGCGACGAACCCCACAACCGCTTTCTCGACGGTCGGCCGGAACGTCGTGCGCAGAAGCGCGACGTGCGCGGTCTCCCAGTCCGCGGTCTCGCAGAACCCACTCCAGTGCGTCGGCGGTCGGCTGCCTCTTGCCACGTCCCAGACCCGGGGAAGCCAGTCCTCGCGGAACCGCTTCTTTCCATCCGGACGCGGCGGGCGCCTCCGCGGCGGCGGCACCGAATCCCACAGCGCCTCGAGTTGGCGTCGCACCGCCTCGGCGTCGCCGGGCTCCGCGACGTCTCCCGCAGACGAAGTCTCGCCGCTGCTTCGCGCTGAGGACGGCTTAGTCTGCTCGATCTTGCGCAGCAGAAGCCCGAGCGTGAACGTCTCCCTGGCCTCTCCCTCGAGCGGCGGCAGAGAAAACTTGGGCGGGCGGTTTCGGTTTCGCCGCTCCGGATGTTCGCGCGCGTCGAGCTCCGCGTCCGCGGCGGCGAGGAGGTGTTTCACGCGACCGACGGCTCCGTACGCCAACTGTGTGATGCGCGCGTAGTCGCCTCGCCCGTGCAGCGCCCTCTCCATGCGCCGCACGCTCTGCCGGCCCTCCTTGATGTGCCGCCCGATCTTCGTGGGCGACGTCTCGCGCGCGCGTTTCCGGAAAACCTCCTGCACTCGGCGCATCAGGTAGTTCCGCCCGCACGGGTCGGGGAACTCAAAGCTCAGCTCCAGCCCCTTGCGGTACAGCCGGCGGACCTCCGCGCCGCGCTGCAGGTGCGTCAGCATCGGGGCGCCCCGCGCGAAGACCGCGGCGCGACGGCGCCGAGGCGCGACGCGGAATCGTCTCGTCTCGGTGCCGAAATCCGAGAACGTCGTCGCAGCGAGCGAAGACGAACGTCCGAGGGTCGAACTCGGGACCTTCGCTTCCGTCGATCGTCGTCCATCTCTCGGACCCCGACGGAGGAAAAAAGGTCGAACTCGGGACCTTTGCGAGCGCCGAAAGAGACCCCCGTTCCTGAGTTATTTTTCCCGCATCATGCGTTTTCCCGTTCGTATGGGTTTTCAGTCTGACCCGTGGGGAAAAAGGAACTCGCCGCAGGCCGCACGTGATCCGGCAGACTCGGCGTTCCCAGACCAGAAACACGCGTCGACACGTTTCTTGTGGCCGTGGAGCCCGCCGTTCCGCGAAAAAAATCGGCCAGACTCGTAATAAGCGTCGCAATCGGCGCTTCCGACGAGACGCGCGTGCTGGCCTGGACGTCGCCATCGTTCGCCGCGCAGCGGTGTTCGCGGAACGGCGTTTCTCCCCGCGTGGAGCGCGGAGCGCGTCTCCATCCGGCGTCGCACGGCTCCGTCGTGGACCCCGCGCGTCGGTCGGTCGAGCGTCGATTCTTTCGACGGCTGGAGGTGACGTCTCGTGCCCCCTCGCCTTCCCGACGTTCCGAGCGCCTCCACGGCGCGTCCGGACCTCGACGCGTCTGAGGAGGCTCGAAGCCTAGCGATACATCCGAGATGGCGTCCCTTGCCTCGATTCGCGCGGTCCCCGCGTGCTCCAGCGGCGCCCGGCGCGTGGAAGCCGCCTCGGGACGCGTCCCCGTCTCGAGAATCTCCGCCATCGGCAGATTCGCGAGGCACGACCGCCCGTCGTCGTCCGCGGCCGCGTCGGTTTCCGGCCGGCTCAGCGCGGCCGGACGCCGCGCGCCCCGCGCGGCTCGCGCGATCGTGGACGCGTCCAAGACGCACCCCGACGAGGACCGCTCGCCGACCGCGCGGGCCCCCGCCTCGGCGCCGGCCTCGTCCGCCTCGGGACGGACGCCGCCGTCGGAGACGGTGCGCGTCGATTTCCTGGTCATCGGCAGCGGGATCTCCGGCCTGAGCTACGCGCTGGAGGCTGCACGGCACGGCACGGTGGCCATCGTCACGAAGGATGTCGCGTACGAGGGCAGCACGCACTACGCGCAGGGCGGGATAAGCGCCGTCATCGCGGAGGATGACACCGTCGAGGCGCACGTCGAGGACACGCACGTCGCCGGCGACCGGCTGTGCGACCCCGCGGCGGTGGAGACCGTGTGCCGCGAGGGCCGAGCCGCGGTGCAGAAGCTCGTGGCGTTCGGCGCGGCGTTCACGCGGGACGAGCGCGGCGACCTGCACCTCGCGCGCGAGGGGGGGCACAGCGAGAAGAGGATCGTGCACGCCGACGACATGACCGGGAAGGAGATTGAGCGCGCGCTGCTCGAGAGCGCGCGTGCGCACGAGAACGTCACCTTCTACGAGTTCCACGCCGCGCGCGACTTGGTGACGGCGACGACCGTCGCGTGCGACGGCGACGGTAACACCATCTTGTCGTGCGACGAGACCACGCGGTGCGTCGGCGCGGAGACCACGCGGCGCGCCGACGGCGCGCGGCTTACGTTTCTCGCGCCGTGCACTTTGCTCGCGGCGGGCGGCGCCGGGCAGCTCTTCCCGAGCACCACCAACCCCTCCGTGAGCACCGGCGACGGCGTGGCGATGGCCGTGCGCGCGGGCGCGCGCGTCGCGAACATGGAGTTCGTGCAGTTCCACCCGACCGCTCTGTACACCGGGCCGGGCGGCGCGAAGAAGCGCGCGCAAACGGAGAACGCGTTTCTGGTGACGGAAGCCGTGCGCGGCCACGGAGGAAGGCTGTTCGACGCGCCCACCGGAGGGTGCCGGTTCATGGAGCGGTACGATGACCGACTGGAGCTCGCGCCGCGAGACGTCGTGGCTCGCGCCATCGACCGCGAAATAAAAGCCGCGCTCGAGGCGGGAAAGGAAGCCGCGTGCGTCTGGCTGGACGTCACGCACCTCGACGCCGATGATACTCTTCGCGCCTTTCCCGGTATCGCAAAAGAGTTGCGCAAAAGAGGCGTGGACATGACCTCGCAGCGCATCCCCGTGACCCCCGCGGCGCACTACCTGTGCGGCGGTGTGGTGACCGATCTGGACGGCGCCACCTCGGTCGAGGGCCTGTTCGCGTGCGGCGAGAACGCGTACACGGGCGTGCACGGCGCGAACCGGCTGGCGAGCAACTCGCTGCTGGAGGCTTGTGTTTTCGCTAACCGCGCCGTGGACGCGTCGAAGAGACGATTGGACGAGTTCGGCGACGCCCTGCGTCCGACGTTAGACGCCGTGCAATTATGCGTCGAGCGCGGCGAGGCGGAGCGCGCGGCGAAGGGACGCGTCGCGCAGGTGGACGCGATCGATGCGGAAATTTCCGACGGAAACAATCCGTTTGACGCAAACGAAGCGTGGTCTTCCGCGGCGCGGCGGGAAACGCAGCGCGTGATGTGGCGCGCCGCCGGCATCGTCCGCGAGACGGAATCTTTGCTGGCGGCGCAGGCGGAGCTGGAGTCGCTCCTGCAGCTGTGCGAGGCGGAGATGCGCGCGCGCAACGGCGGCGGCTTGCGCGCGCACGAGACGCGCAACCTCATCGTGTGCGGGCTGTGCGTGCTGCGCAGCGCGGCGGCGCGCAAGGAGAGCCGCGGGCTGCACTACGTTTTGGATTTCCCGGATCGCGTCGAGGCGGAGCGCAAGCCCACGCTCGTCGAGCCGTATGCGACGGACGTCTACGGGCGCGCGCCCGCGGTGAGCCTGTGGGCCACGGTCAACGCGGGAGACGAGGCGGAGATCCGCGGCGCGAGCGCGCCGGCGCGGTGAGCCCGGAGGGTCGGAGGCGCGGCGCCGAGAGAGACGCGCGTACTTTGTAGTTTTTTGCACCATATGTTTTCAAGTTTCAAAGGAGTTGCCAAGCTTTTACGTAGTCTACTGTTTTACTTTGGGTATTTTACTACGCGACGCCTCTAGCTAGCTCGAACGCTACCGATCCGCGCCCTACACCGCGAACGTCCGCCGGTCGTGGTCCGCCTTGGTGCCCGCCATGGACCACTCGGGGTCGAAGAACCCCTCGACGCCGACTCTGAAGTCGAGCGAGACGCGCGCGTTTGGCGTCCCGTTCGCCGGCGCGAAATGTCTGCACGAGGTGCCGTGGAAACAAGCCGCCTGACCCACTTTCGCGTTCGTCGGTTTGTAATCGCCCGCGTCCGGTATCGACTCGACGTGCAGGTCCACGTTCGTCACGTCTAGGTCCGTTAACGGGATCCAGAAGTTGATCTCGCCATCCTGGTGGCCGTACTCGGCGTCGCGGTGCGGGCGCACGTACCGGTTGGAAGGCCCGGGCTGCAGGCGCAGCGTCGGCGGCGTCTGCGCGTAAAACGTTACACTCTTTGCCTCGGTGCCAGCCTTGAGCGCGCCGCACTCTATGAGCCGTTCCTTGAGTCTTGGCAGGACTCTCGAACGAAGCATGCGCTCGAAGACGTTTAGAACGCCGTCCGGCGCGTCGTCGCCGGCGACGAGCGCCGCGAGCGACGCCTGCGCGTCGACGCACGTGCCCGCCTTGGCGTCCGCGAGCGACGACGGCGGCACGACGAACGCCTCCAGCCGTCGGTCAGACGACGGGGAGTGCACGTCACTCTCCGGCCACGCCCCCACGTCTCGATCGGCGCGCGCGAGGAGACGCGCGACCGCGGGCCTCGGGTCCGTCTCGCCGCCAGCCTCGAAGACGTCCAGAAGTTCCAGGTGGCGCATCTGTTCCGGAAGCGACCCGAGCGGGGACACCGGCCCCCGGTCCGCCTTCCGCGCCTTGCTGTACACCGCGCGGTGCGCCGAGGACCGCAGGGTCGCCGCGCCGGTGGCGTACGTCACGCCCGCCGGCGCGTCCTCCGTCGGCGCCATGACGGAATGACCGTCGTCCGAAAGAGCTCTCGGAAAAAAGCTCTCGGAAAAAAGCCACCGTCACGCGATCTCGTCGCGAACGAGAAGGTCACAGTCACGGCGCACCGAGACGGATGATGCGTCGCGCGATGACGCGTCTCCTGACCCTGACGCTCGCGTTCGCGCTCGTGGGCGCGGCGGTCGCCTCCGACGCCGAGGCAGGCACCGCCTCGGCCGCGACGTCCGCCTCGTTCGCGACCACCACCGGCTTCGACCCGCTGCACCCCTCGAAGATCTTGGCGCAGGCGGCGTCCGTGTCCGACTACGTGGTGGGCATACGGCGCGAGCTGCACAGGAACCCCGAGCTGATGTGGACGGAGACGGAGACGTCCGCGGCCGTCGCGCGCGAGCTGGACGCCATGGGCGTCGAGCACAGCGTCGTCGCCGCCCCCGGCATCGTGGCGAAGATCGGGAACGGCAGATCCCCCGCGGTGTTGCTCCGCGCGGATATGGACGCGCTCCCCTTGCTGGAAGAGACCGACGACGTTTTCTTCCCCGACGCGTTCAAGAGCGCGAAGCCGGGTCTGATGCACGCGTGCGGCCACGACGGCCACGTCGCGATGCTCTTGGGCGCCGCGAAGCTCCTGAAACGCCACGAGTCGTCTCTGAACGGCACGGTGTACCTCGCGTTCCAGCCCGCCGAGGAGGGCGGCGCGGGCGCGCGGCGAATGCTCGAGGCGGGTTTGGGCTCGGTCGAGCCTCCGTTCGAGACCGCGTTCGCGCTGCACAACTGGCCGTACCCGGAGACGCCGAGCGGCACGGTGGGCACGCGCGCGGGCACCATCATGGCGGGAAGCGGCTCGTACGAGATCGCCGTCGCGGGCGCCGGCGGCCACGCCGCCGTCCCGCACAAAAACATAGACGTCGTGGTCTGCGGCGCCGCGGTGGTGACCGCGCTGCAGACCATCGTCAGCCGCCGGGTCGACCCGCTGGACTCCGTCGTGATCTCCACCACCGTGTTCCGCGCGGGCGGCGCCGCCTCGAACGTCATGGCGGACGCCGCGACGTTAGCGGGGACGTTCCGCGCGCTCGACAAGAAGACGTTCGAGTGGCTTCACGGCGCCATCGAGTCCACCGCGCGCTTAGCGGCGGAGACGCACGGGTGCACCGTCGTCGTGGACTACGCGCCCTCCAAGGACGGCGTGACGCGCGAGGAGTACCCTCCCACGGTGAACGACCCGAACGCGGCGGCGTTCGCGTCTCAAATGGCGCGCGAAGTGCTCGGCGGCGGCGCCGAGACGGTGCGCGACGTCGCGCCGGTGATGCCCGCCGAGGACTTTTCCTTCTTCGGCGAGACGGCGCCGTCGGCGATGATGTGGCTCGGGAGCTACAACGCGTCCGCGGGCGCGGTCTGGCCGCTGCACAGCACGAAGTACGTGCTGGACGAGGGAGTGCTGCACCGGGGGACCGCCATGCACGTCGGGTACGCCGCGGGGTTCCTCAGGAAACGAGGCGCGTTTTGAGCGCGACGCGACGCGTCTCTCGGATTTTCGCGAAAAAAAAACGCGTTTTTTCGCTCCGTTCGGCGCGCGCGCGCCGGAAGCGCGCGGATCCGACGAACGCGACAATCACGACGTCGTCGCGTCGATTTCGTGATACGCATTTCTCACGTTTCATAAAATTACTCGTCCCGCACCAGCACGACCCTCCTCTGGAACACCCTCTGCGCGTCCTCGATCTCTGCTAGCCTCGTCTCCAGCTCGGCTTTCCGCCGGAGCGACGTCTGCGTCTGGCCCGTCGCGATGGGCAGCGCGGCGAGCTTCGCCTCGACGTCCGCGCGGTTGGCGCGCAGGATCGCCAGGGTCGCCTCGCGCTCGTCCTCGGGCATCACGCGCATGCCCGCCGGGACGTTCGCCAGCGCCTTCTCCTTCTCCGCCTCAACACGTTTCTCCTCCTCCTCCCTTCGACGCCGCAACACGTACTCGGGCACGCGTCCGTACCCAGCTTTCAACAGCGGGCTCGCCGCCGCCGCGTCGGCGGCGGAACGCGCCGTCTGTTCGAGCTTCGCGCGACCCGCCTCCTTGGCTTTGGCCAACGTTTCGGCTTTGTTCGCGCGCACGAAATCCGTGCCGTACGGCTGCGAGGCGAACGGCGACGCGGAGGGGCGAGCCGAGGCGGACGCCGGACGCGCCCGCGTTTGGCTCGGCGCCGGCCTGGCGCGGAACGGCGCCGTTTTCGTCGCCGCCTCGGCTTCCTTGCGCGCCTTGTTCTTCAGGCTGAGCTCCTTGATCGCGAGCAGGTTGTCCCTCGCGTGGTTCACCGGCGTCAACCCCGCGCGTCTCTGCGCGTCGCGCAGACCGGTCACCGGGTTCAGCATGTTGGCCACCTGCGACGAGTTCTGGTGCATGGAGAGCGGCCGAAGCGCTCCGCCGTTGACTCGGGACCCTGGCGAGGGTCCCTTGGGCGACGCGGAGGCCGGTCGCCGGAAGGGCGCGGGTTTGGGCAGGGGCTCGAGCTCATCCTGCGGACGTGCGATGGCGCGCGCGGGGACAAAGAGTGGGTCAGAGGGGGTCGTCGCACGCTTCGACGCCGCGTCGGGCGCGTCGAAATCGGGCGCGGTCAACGGCGGTGTCGAGGCGCTCGCCGTTTCATCGGAAGGGAAGAACGTCGGGGGGCGAGGGGCACCACGAGACGCACCGCGAAGTCCGACGGCGAGGGCGCGCGGCGGCCGCGGCGTGCGACGGAGGCGGACATGTTCGGCGAACGCGCGGGGGTACGGGGCGCGTGCGTCTCGACGTGTGGGCGGCTCGCCATTCGCGTGGCGTTTTTCGGTTGTTTCAAACGGCTCGTGGACACGTTTTTAGGTTCCCAGAAATCCGGCGCTTCGAGGCCCTCGCCTGGCAGAGAAGAAAACGGAGTTGACAGCGGCCGGGCGCGGTTCGCGGGTCACACTCGGAGGCGACGCGAGGGCGGGGACGATGTCGACCCAGACGAGCTGGAGGAGGCGGTATGCCACCTACCTGCTATGCGCCGGGGCTGGGTATTACGGTACGACACGCCCGACTCTCGTGATGGGTCGCCAATTCTGAAGCGGAATTTCGCGTGTCACTCACGCGTTCCCGCGAATGCAGCGCCGCGTCGACCCGCACGCCCCGCGGTCTCCCATCGCCAACCTCCCCGTTCGCCTCTGACCCCGCTTCCTCTCGGTTCTTCACCCGCGCAGCGATCCAGCGCGTGTCGCAGTCCGAGCGCGCGCGCCAGCTCGCGACGGCGACGCTGGGGTACACGAGCGCCGCGCTGGCTGCGTCGGAGCTCATCTCGAGACTGACGACGGATGCCGCCGCGTTCATCGACGCCGAGCCGGATGCGCCCATCCCCGACTCCATCAGGCAGGCCGTGCGGCTGGTGAACACGCCCGAGCTGGAGGAGTGCGCGGCGCGCGTTTCCAGCGGCGTCGCCAGGGGCGTCGCGGGCGCGGCCTCCGCGGTGATGGGCGGCGACGCCGGCGACGCAAACGCGGGGCCGTCCGCGGCGGAGCGCGTGGTGGATAAGCTGCTGGACCCCCGGAACTGGGGGGTGGTCTCGGTGGTGGTCGGCGGCGCCACCAGGCAGACGCTGGAGACGCTCATCGACGTGTGGCGCGAGTCCGCGGCGGCTACGCGCGGGAACGGGGAGGACCGAGACAACGACTCCCGCTCCGAAGGCGCGCTGGAGTCGGCGCTGGCGAGCGCGCTGCGTGTAGCGGCGAGCGACGACGGGCGATCCGTGCTTTTGGACGTCTGCTCGACGTTCGTGTCGCAGATGGTGGGGACGTACCTGGACAAGACCGCGGGCAGTAACACGTTCGACGACTTCTTCGCCGCGGCGCTCGCCGCGAGCAACCGCGAGGCGTTCGGGGACATCGCCGGCCGGGTCACCGGCGAGGCGGTGCGCACCGTGGTGGAGGCGGTGAGCCCCGCCGCGGTCGCCGCCAGCCGACGCGCGCAGCAGCGCGCCGCGGGGGGGGCCGAGAACGCGGCGTCGACGGATACCGACGGGGACGGACGGGACGGGGACGGGGACGGGGACGGGGACGGGGACGGCGTTTTTGGGACCGGAACCAGCCGGTCCGCCAGAGACTTGTTCCCGGATTCGCCGCGCGACGTCTTCGCGCGCGACGCGGATTCGTCCCCTCCGTCGGCGGCGTCGGCGTCGGGTTCGCCGCAACCGGGACCCGCGCGCGTTTTCCCGGCATCCGCGCGTCGGCGTCTGATTCGCCGCGCGCGCTCTCCCGATTCCGCGGCGGAGGCGGCGGCGTTGTTCACGTCGGCGCTCGTGAACGACGCCGCGCCGCGCGTCTTCGCGGCGTTCGCGTCGGACGACGGGAGGCGGCTCGTGGCGGACGTCGCGGGGACGTGCGCGGCGTCGGCGACGCGGTCGCTCGTGCTCTCCGTGCGCGACGCCGTGTTTTTCGCCGACTCGCGATTTACGCGGGACGCGTTCGTTTCGGGGAAAACAAACCGGGACTTCTTTAAGACGAAGCTCTTGGACGCCGCGCGCGTCGCGTTGGCGGCGACGTTCATATTATGGATCGTCGCCTCAGCGTTGTCGTCGCTCGTCTCCGTCGCACAGTTCCTCGGGTGGAACACCGGCGTAATATACGCCGCGGACGTCCTGGAGCCTCTGTCGGACGCCGGAAACGCGGCGGTGGCCGAGAGCGCGGCCAAGAGCGGGTGGTGGGGAAAAGTTTAGGCGCGCGGGGGGAGGCGCATACGGTACGCGTCGGTATGTGTTTCATACTACGTCATCGCTTTCTTCCGTCTACTTCTTTCGTGTCTTCTACGCGTCGTTTCGCATCCGCATGTCACATGCATCACCCGAGCGTTCCCCTCTGGTGGTTCGCGTGCAGCGCGTTTTGCTTCTTGCGCACGTTTTGCAGTTTCACGCAGCTGTTCAGGGTCATCGCGTTCGCGCGCTCGCGCTCCGCCTTGTTCCCGTATCGGAACAGCCGTTGCTGCTGCTGGCGCTCGTACAGGCAGTTGTGCTCCATGGCGTTGATGTGGCTCGCCTCGATGTTAGATTCCGCCCGTAAGCGCTGCCGCGTCGCAGACGGGTACGCCTCCTCGAACGCGTCCAGGTCCTTGACGTAGAACGGCTGGTCCAGCCGCTCCGTGCGCATCTCGTGCCGAAACGTGGGCGTCCTAGAAAGCGCGAAGTGCTCCTCGCCGCCGGGTGACAGAAAGTACAGCAGGAACACCAAAAGAAGCGGCAGGAGCTGAAACAGCCCGCGGAACAGCTCGGCGGGGTCGGGGTCGTTCGACGCGCGACCGCCCGCCGCCCCCCCCCCCCGCGCGGAGGCTCGTCTTCGCGCCTCCTGCTCGCGCGCGAATTGCGCGCGCGCGAATTGCGCGGATCGGAAACCGCCGCTCCCTCCGGCGTGGAACCTCACCCCGGGGCCCCCGAACCCGCCGCCGAAAAACATGTTGAAGATCTCCGCCGGGTCGACTTCCTCCTCCGTGTAGTACGTCGATCCCCCGTGCCGCCGGCGGTACGCCGAATTAACGCCCCCCCCGCCTCGTCCCCCGCTCAGCGATCCAAGATCCTCCGTTCCGTACCGGTCGTACGCCGCGCGCTTGTCTTTGTCGCTGAGGCACGCAAACGCTTTGCTCACGCTCTTAAACGCCTCCTCCGCGCCGTTCGCTTGGCACTTGTCCGGGTGGAGCTTCAGGGCGAGTTTCCGGTACGCCTTCTTCACGTCCGCGTCGCTCGAATTTCGACCAACGCCGAGAATCGAGTAGTAGTCCCCGTTCGACGCCCTGATCTTGGAAAGCAAAGCCTCTTGTTCCGGCGTACCGCGCTGCGGTTTTTTCTCATCAGCGTCGTTCGAGGCGCGTCGGCCATTGCTCTGATGATGATTGGTCCGTCGATCGTCCGGAGCGGACGCGCGTTTGGACCCCCCGCCGGACCCACCCGGGGCGGCGTTCTGCGAGGACGCCCCGTTTGACCCCAACGCGCGTTTCCTCGCCGCGATGCGGCCGAGCAGCTCGTCCGCCAAGGGACCCGCGCCGTCCGCATCGAGCCTCTTACCTTTCTCCGCGTATTTCGTCGCGCGCTCCAGCGCCGCGTTCGCCGCCTCGACGTCCGCGGTGTTCGCCTGCGCCAGCAGGCGCTGCGCGACGAGCAGGCACTTCTGCGCCTCGTCCGCGTTCATCGCCCAGATGCCCCCCGACGAGCGCCCCAGATCGCTGCCCCGCGCTGGGGGGTGTGCGCTGGCGACGATCAAGAGACGGCACGAACACGAACGCCTCGCCGTGGACGTCGTGACTGAATGCCCATACGGCGCATGCTCGCGCACGCGGCTCCGCAGAAATGGTGCAGGTGCGACTCGCCGCTCCACGTCCACGACGTGGTGTCGGACTCTTCGCACACACGTCCCCGCGCCTTGGGCATGGGGGGCGACGTCGGCGCGTGCGCTGGAGGCGACGCTGGGGATGCGAGCGTCGCGGTGGACCTCGACGTGGACGCGCTGGTCGCGGCGGCGACGGACCCCGACCCGGCGACGCAGGCGGAGCGCCTGAAGGCGTGGATGGGTTCCGGGACGTCCATGCTGGACTTGCGCGCGGAGAAGGACTTCGAGACGCGCAGGTTCGAAGGCGCGGTGAACATCCCGTTCGAGGATCTCGACGGGCGTCTGCACGAGCTTCCACCGCGAGGCACGCCCCTGGCTGTGCTCCTGAGGCAGCCGGACGGGCCGGACGACGGTGCGACGTTCGAGGCGCAACTGCGCGTCTTCGCCGCCGACTTCAAGTCTCGGCCGTGGCGCGTCGAGTCGGCGTTTGTCCCCGACCCCATTCAGAGCGCGTCCGGGAGCGATTCGCTGTTCCTCGGGATCGCGCAGAGCGCGGGCGTCGGCGTGGTGTCCGGCGCGGAGCCCCGGAACGCGCGGGGGCGGCTGTGGGAACCCTCCGACGCCGTCGCGAGGTGGCTCCCGCGCATAGAACGCGCGACGCGCGGCGGCGCCGCCGCCGCCGACGCGGAAGGCGTCAAAAACGTGCTCGTGGACCTCGGGTGCGGCGCCGGGCGAGACGCCGTGTTCGCGGCGCTGCGCGGGTGGCACGTCCTGGCGCTCGACTCCGACGCGAAAGGGCTGGCGCGGTGCGCGAAGCTCGCGGAGACGCACGGCGTCGCCTCGAACGTGCGCGGCGTCCGCGTCGACCTCAACAAAAAAACACCCGCCGAGGTTTGCGAGATGGGCGCGCGCTTCGCGGCGGACGTCGCCGGAACGACTGGACGAGACGCGCCGCGTATTTCGACGAACAGAAACCGACCCAACGCGCGTTTGACTTTTCTGGCGGTGCGGTACATGAACCGCCCTTTAGTAAACGCGCTGCCCTCGTTACTCCCCGCGGGCGCGTTCGTGTGCTGGTTCCACTTCATGCGGGGCGCCGAGCGAACGGCGGTGGGGCGGCCGAACAAAGCGCGTGATTTGATCGAGGCTGGCGAAATGCGGGTTTCGTTTGAGAAAGAGCGCGAAAAGCGGTGGGAGGTGCTGTGCGACGGGGTGACCGTCATACCGGACGGGAGGCCGGTGAGCGAGTTCGTCGCGGCGCGCGCCGTGGACGCGTCTGAAACGGGTTGATCATCATACACGAGCGCATCGTTGATCATCGTTAACACTATCACTCGATACGGAGAACGACGGAAAGTCGCGTTCGGAGAGCGAGACTGACGACTTTAGGCGTCCCCGTCGTGACGAAAACGACCCGAAACGAATCGCGCGCCGCGCCGCGACGCGCCGGACTGGTCCCCCATACGACGTATACGTTTCTTTCTCGACACGACACACCACGCGCGCGTGTGACGATCACTGCCCGACACGGAACCACCGGATGCCCCCGCCCCCACCCCCGCCTCCGCCTCGCCCGCCGCCGCGAAGACGCCGCGCGCGCCGTAGGCACGGAGTGTCTGTCGATCGCGACCACTCCGCGTTTCAGCCGTTTTCTTCTTTTCATCGGCCGATCCTCGTCTCCCCACGTCCCCACGCCTAGGAGGCTCACCTCTTGTACAGCACGCGCGACCTCCCCTGGAACGGCAGGTACGCCGTCTCGATCCCCGGGTCCTTCGAACGCAGGTACTCCAGAAACTGCGCGTACGACCGCACGGGCGCGCCGTCCACGCCGACGCGCTCCGGGAACAAATCGGGGAACACGCAGCACGGCACCACCGCGAACGGTTTGTTCAGCGAAAGCGCCGCATCGATGATGGGCTCGGTGGCTTGGTCGGGGTGCATGCCGACGAGCACGTCGCAGTCACGAATCGCGCTCCCAAGAACGCCGTCCAGGTCGCCCCAGAACTCCTCCGCGAAGTGCTCGAACCGAGCGACGTTTTCTTCGTCCTCCTCCGCGCCGTTCGCGTCGCCTTTTTCTCCGCCCGAGTCGACCACCGAAACGCCGCGTTTGTCCAAAGAGCGGTCATCTTTCGAGTCGAGTCCCGCGTCCCCGCTCTTTGCGGCGTCGGTGTTGACCAGCACGCGGCGCACGTGCGCGTCCCTGCGCGCGTCGCGCTCCTCGGCGGCGACCCGCACCCAGCGCTCGGCGCGGCGCCACGCGCGCCACGCGCCGCCGCGCTCGCCGCTCCGCGCGGCGCGCTTGCGCAGGTTGCGCCACGTCCCGAGCTGCCGCGGCGAGAGCGCCACGAACGCGGGGTCCACCAGCACGCACTCGCATCCGTGGCGCACGTGCAGCTCGAACGAAAGCGTCCCGCCTCCGCCGGCGATGTCGGCGACTTTCTTTCGAACGGGGGTTTTGTCATCCACGACGCGCGTCTCGCGCGCGGCGCGCGAGTCGGTTTCGGAATCCTCTCGGTTTCGGAATCCCGCAAAGGGAGGCTCCTCCCCGGCGGCTCGCGCCGCCTCCTCGGCGGACCCGTCGTTTAGCGCCGCGGGCGCGAGCTCGAACGTCTCCACGAGCCACGCCGCGAACAGCCGGTCGCTGTGCTGCTTTCCGGCGCGACTCGCGTCGCCGTGCGGGTCCAAAGGGTCGCGCTCCTTCGCGACGGCGGCTCTCGACCGCCGCGCCGCCGCGCGCTTCGACGACGCCGTCGCCTCGCGCTCGGCGTCGGACGCGAACGCGTGGCGCTTCTCGCAGCGCGGGTCGCCGCACGCGCCGCGCGCCACGAACGAACGGCACAGACGGGACGAAGAGCTGTGGTCTTTCTTCTGCGTTTCTGACCGACTTCCTACCGTCGGGTCGACGAACAAAAAGGGCTTCGCGTTTCGCGACTCCGCCGCGCTCGGCGGCGCGACGAGCTCGACGCCGTTCTCCGCGACGGAGACCCTCGCGGTCCCTCCTTTGCTGAGTTTCTGCGCCTCTTTGTCACGAGGCCGAGGCGGCGTCGTGAGCGAACGCGTGTGGGTCGCGCGTAACGAAACCGTCGCGCCCGGCTTGACGCGCTTGTCGACGACGCCCCAGCACTTGGCGAAGACGAAGACTTGATCATCTTCGCGCTCCGATGACGTTTCTCGTTCGCCGCGAGCGTCGCCGGGTTCGCCGGGTTCGGGGGGCGACGTCGGCGCGGCGCACGTCAGGTCCACGAACGTCAGCTTGCGGCCGAGCGTGTGGCGACGCGTCACGACGCCGCGGAAGGGGCCGGCGGAGTCGCCCAGGTCGGCGTCGGGGTCGCCGTGCACGACGAGGGGGATCTCGACGTCGCGGCCGGCGTCGGGGGCGCCAGCCACCCGCCGACGCGTCCAGGAGGAGGCCGCGCGTCCATCGCCGAGGGTACAGAGGCGACCGCCGACGCGCGTCGCCGGGGCGCGTCGTATCCGAAGCGCGAGCGGTCGCGGCCGCGCGACCGCGGCCGCCGCGTGCGCCATGAGAGTGCGCCACCGCCGACACGAAGACGGAACTTTTCGGCGCCCCGCTCGATTTTTCACCCGGCGGATGCTTCCGAGGCGACACAACGCGAGGCCGCGGTCGGCCATGGCGTGAGAGCAGCCCGCGGGCTTCGCCACGAAGGAGTCGTCTGTAAAGTGACATGGGAAGGGACCGCAAGCGGTGCTCGCATGACAGGGTGAAAGGCAGCTGCGCGGACTGCAACCCCTGCCCGCATGGCAAGGTGAGACGCAGCTGCGCGGACTGCAACCCCTGCCCGCATGGCAAGCTGAAACGCAACTGCGCGGACTGCAACCCCTGCCCGCATGGCAAGCTGAAAG
>ENA-OUOG01000116-OUOG01000116.1-marine-metagenome-genome-assembly--contig:-NODE-116-length-95429-cov-4.876542_pt1 | contig 95429 bp, 102 predicted proteins | sample MGYA00248635_ERZ508505 | MGnify/ENA primary metagenome ERZ508505 (study PRJEB26176, sample SAMN06267871) | marine metagenome | isolation source: Saanich Inlet, British Columbia, Canada | place: Pacific... | reverse complement strand
TAGCGGGCGGACCTCAATTGAGAGAGCAAATAATGGCCGGTAAGTCTGAGGAGGAGATTCGAAGGGCTTGGAGACCTGAGCTCCAGGCATTTGGGGTTCTTCGTGCGAAATACTTGCTTTATCCCGATTTTGATTAGAAACTATTCCTCGATCTTCTGGTTATGATTGTACAACTTTATGATTGCCAGAAATGAGTATATACGATTTCGATACAAAGTATTCTTCAGGAGATTACTTACCTCTTGAACAGTTTAAAGGAAAACATCTTCTCATTGTCAATACTGCCACCAAATGCGGGTTAACGCCTCAATTTATTGGGCTCGAAGCATTGTATGAAAAGTATAAAGACCAAGGTTTTGAAATTATCGGTTTTCCCTGTAATCAATTTGCTAGCCAAGAGCCTCTGGAAAATGAAGTAATGGCTGAAACCTGCAGCCTGAATTATGGAGTGTCCTTTCCGTTGACTGAAAAAATTAAGGTCAATGGATCCGATGCAGATCCGATTTTTAAATACTTGAAGAAGGCCCTTCCCGGAACCCTTGGGAACGCCGTAAAATGGAATTTTACCAAGTTTTTAATAGGTCCAGAAGGCCAACCTCTAAAAAGGTACGCACCAACTGCGGAGCCGAGCGCGATTGAAAAAGATGTCGCGGAACTTCTTACTGATTGAATCGGTAGGCCAACGGAATGAGGACCCAACGATCGCTTGTTTTGAAAAAAGCGGAACGCGTTTTTTCAATTTCGCGATCCGTATTTACGAACTGCATGCCGTAAATCGCCTGACCTTCAGCTAAATAAGCGGCCATGCCTGTGTATTCTTCAGGAAAAGCACCCGCATCACCTTCAAGCAGTTGTTCTTTGGATGCTTTAATGATAGCTGTCCGCCCACCGGCAGTTAAAGCTTTCAGGGCATCTTCCGGAACCTGATCAATCGTTGCATACTTACCACTTGAGTAATCATACAATTGAGCGCCCGATTCAGGGGTCATCATAATTTCGAGACATTCTTCCTCGGTCGGAGCTAAGGTCCTTAAATAAGTATTCCCTTCATCCGCCTGAAGCTTTTGAATGATTGCCATTAAATCGGCATTCGAGGTCTGTGAAATTGCACTCAATGAAATCAGAGCAAATAAAATGGAGGTAAATTTTTTCATGAAATTTTCAATTGATTCTTAAAGGTAGTTTATTCATCGAATTAAATAGAATTGACCTCTTAGTTCGCGGGTATTTTGCGCGTCGATGTAGCGATACCAGATTCTGTATTCGTAGGCATCGCTTTTTGCCGGTTCGCCATTATACGTTCCGTTCCAAGCGTCGTAAAAGTCAATCGTTTCAAACATTTTTTCTCCCCAACGATCATAAATAACCATTCTGTATTCTTCAATCTGAGACCCTTCAGGCCTCCAACCCTCGTTCAGGTTGTCTTCGTCTGGAGTAAAAGCATTGGGCACCCATAAGCCTGGATCGAGTTCAATACACAAGCTTTCTTGATGTATGTCTAGACATCCTCCTTCGTTTTCGAGATATAAGGTTACGGTATAGATTCCCGAATCGGCATAGGTGTGCTGTGGATAATCGCCTAGTGAATACGCTTGATCACCCGTTCCATCGCCCCAATTCCAATAACCGAGTTCTCCACCGATACTGAAATCGATCAAATTCACCGTTGCTTCACTGACGTACAAACAATCGAAATTTGGGTTAATACTAAAGTTAGCGTTCAGCTGCGAAAAGGAGGGGAGCTCAATGGTGTCAATAACTGAACAGCCTGTATTTGGATCTGTGCTTTCAACATAATAAGTACCGCGACCCGTTTCTAGAAGTCCGCCCGTTTGAACCGGATTAGTGAGCCAAGTGAACTGATAATTCGTAGCATTTGCACTTTGTATACTTACCCATCCTGTGCTGTCGTAACAAACCGTGTCGCTTCTTGATAGGGTAATCTGAATTTCGGGGTAAACCTCCACAAAAACAGGAATGATGACCGGATCAGAGCAATTATCGGTTACTGTAACAAAGTACGTTTGCGAGGCCAACGGATTCAGCGTTTGCGTCGGACCTGTGCCGAGACTATCACTCCATAGGTATTGAATATTGATGCTTTCCCCACCCGATGAAGAAACATCCACAGTTACTGAATCACCGTAACAAATCGAAGTGCTATCGATATTCGAACTCGCTTGCAAAGTGTCTCGAACGAATACGAGTACAGAGTCTTGAACCAAACAAGTACCATTGACTACTTCATAGCGAAGAAGATGAACGCCACTTCCGGCTAAAGAAGGGTTCCAATTATTTCCAATGACGCCTCCACCCGTTAGGGTGCCGCCTACCGGCGTGATGTTTAAGTCGATCACCGTATCGATAAAACAATAAGCACTGTCAATGAGACTCATGTCGATTACGGGCAAGGCATCTACTGTTATGACCATGCTGTCGTTACAGGCTTGAAAAAGATCATAATACAATGTGTGGGTTCCCGCGCCGGCGATGGACGGGTCAAAAACCCCTGTTGAATCCACTACAATTCCCGGACCGGTCCATATCCCTCCTTGAACGGACTCGGTTAAATTGATTAACCCGTCGCCTTCGCACACAGTAGTGTCGTTCACAATAGGTACTTCAAATACTTCGATGATGAGCGAATCTTGGCAGCCGTTGGCATCGTAGATCAAAGTATGCACTCCCGGGCCTGCAGCTATTGGATCAAAGGTGCCCGGGTAGTTCGGATCAATTACTCCGGGTCCAGACCAGTTACCGTTCCACGGAGATCGACCTACACTATTATTATTTAAATCGACGTTTCCATCGGTTATACAACGCCGAATTATGGAACTGTCTACACGCGTCACTCGCCCCAGAATTCGTAGGGTGTCGACGCATCCATTCAAATGATAATAGACGTCATTATTATAGTTATTTCCAGCGTTTTGATCTGGAAAATAAGATCCGCTAATAGAGTCGATGACTCCATTCCCCGACCAATAACCACCGGTCGGATTTGGCGTCGGGAGCGTAAGTGTATCGCCTTGCGGACAGGCTAAAATAGAACCGGTCCCAATATCAATGGGTTTCACATAAATATCTTCAGTACCGGCGCAACCGTTAATAGAATAGGTTAGTATGTGTAAACCTCCGCCTGCAATGTCGGGATCAAAATAACCGAGTTGTCCATCTACAATTCCCGGACCCGACCAATTCCCTCCTGGGGGGGTAAAACTCAATTGAACGATAGGTTCGCTTTCGCACACGGAATCGATAGGCGTTATAGCGATGCTATCGACATAAACGGTTAGCGAATCCGTACAGCCGTTAGCTGTGTAAAATACCACAAATGAGTCTACAGCTGCAGGGGTAGCGAATACGCCTCCCGGCGTGATGTTCGGTCCTGACCAGGTACCACCTGGTACATTCATTTGATTCAGTAGGATGGGACCAGATCCCGGGCAGCTTGCTGTGTCCGGTCCGGCGTCGAGCTCGTACACGATAATTTCAAGACTATCAATACAGCCTTGGAAATCATAAAGAATCGTCAAGGTTTCTGGACCTGTAATTGCCGGATCAAATTGCCCTGTAGGAGCGATGATTCCCGGGCCAGAATAAATCCCGCCGCCAGGCGAAGCACCATTTAATTGAAATATTCCATAACTATCACAAACGGAGGTATCGGGCCCTGCATCAGGTGCTTGAATGGCATAAATAAATAGAGTATCCGAGCTGATGAGTCCCTGACCGTCTGATACGGTTACAATAATCGTAGAATCGACAGAGGTGCAAATTTGATGCGGACCACCCGTAGCCGGCCATCCATTATTCCAAGTGTATGTATAGTTGCAATCACCTCCGTTGACGAGGGCTATAATATCTGCACAACCACCTCCACAAAGCGAATCGGAAGTAGCTTGCAGTTGCACATCGAGCGGGCAATCAAATACATCAAAAGCTTGCGAAAGCGTAAAGTTGTGGATAGAATCGCAGGCATCGGCCAGATTGAGGTTGAAGTCAAGGTTAAAGCTGGCACATTCCGTAATGATATTGTCGAGGGTGAGAATGACCGAAGTCGCCGAATCGTTTGTACACGGGTTCGGAGTAACATTAACAATGTTGTATCCGGGCGTTCCTATCAGGTCGAAAGCACCTACATTGAGCGAGTCACAGTCTATGGGGCCGTCAAAACCGAGCGTTACTTGATTCGAGTTGCAGGTTCCTATTGCGCTTGTAATATTGGGCGGAACGGGAGGTGGCACATCACTGAAGAATTGAGCGCTCCAACCATCGCATGCAACGCTCACATCTGAAATGAAATTAATGGTTAAACAGCCCGAAGTAGCCACGATAGGCGGGGGTGCGTTGGCACCTGACCAAGGGCCGAATAGAAGTGGACTTAAGGTATCTGGGCCGTCGTAAAATCGGATATAGTCCAATACCGCCTCTGTGCAAAACTGACTAAATACCATAGTGATTTGCGTTGCTTGGGGAACACAAATAGTGAAGGTCAGATTCTCGTTATGATCATAATTACCGGCGGGCATCCCGAGATCCGAGTCGAAGAAATTACCGTAGCAGTTATTAATGGTTTGATTCGACATATAGAAGTCACCCTGTGCGACAACGGTAAACCCCATCAGGCACAAAATCCCGATCCATAATGTAGTCCATTGATTCATTTACCTAAGGCTCTACAATGGTTATTACTGGAGTTTGAACAGTATTACTCCATTGACCTGCTCGATCTCGAATGCGCATCGTGAAAGTGGTTGTTTCCTGCGTGCCATTTCCAATGATAAAGGTGCCGTTGAGAACGATTTCAAGTTCTCCGCGGATACTTAAATTTTCGCCTACCGGAGCAAGCGCGGGAACATAATACCAGTCTGGTTCGGACAAGCGAGCATCCCAAACTTCCAGCGATAGGCTGTCGGCTTCTGCGTACCCTAGATCGCCATCTCCATCTTCATATTTCAGGAAGACTGTAGCGTTGCCATCAAATTCTTGAATTTCTAATGGAGCCACGGCGCGTATTTCAATCTTCGGAACATCGGATATTCCGTTGTCTACTTCTTTCGTGCATCCGGCCGTAAGGACGAAGGCGAAAAGGATCCATAAAAAGGGAGACTGCTTCATTAAGGAATAACTAAAAAGGCAAAATATTCTTTGATGTACTGAAAACTTCCTTCGTTCGGAATTTCGGTTGGGTCGTTGCTGTTATCTTGAACGGTAGCGCGGAAATACGCGAACGTACCGATACCATTTGTGTATACGCTGGGGTCGATCGTAATCCGATGCCAATAGGCCACAGGGTCACCAAAATAACCGGCTGCGGTAATCGATGAACCGTTAATGCTCAGGGATTCTTCCGGCGAGGAGTTGAAATCGTTGATATCGGAACTGAATTTAATTTTGTTGTATCCGAGCTGATTCGTGGCTTGTTCATCGTCTTCGAAAGCGATCCATATTTCAAGACTTTGAGTGGAGGAGGGGACTTCAATAGGTCCGTTTCCAGCACCCCTCAAAAGAGGTGTGTTATTTCCGTCGGCAAAAGCGACAACGCCCAGCATTTGTGGTTCGCGATTTCCCTGTACGGGTGGGTTTCCAAATTGATCTTGCGCGCCGTTATTGATCCAGTCGCGGATATATCCCTCATAGGTGTTTTCCATTGTCGGCCAATCGGACCCCGGATCAATACTTAATGGCATTATCCCGCTTTGTCCGTCGATGTCTACCGTAAGTCGATTCATCAGAACCGAGCCATTTGGGCTGCCTGGAAGCACTCGGTATTCGAAGGAGTTCCCGGGGTCATTCTTAATGACCGGTTGGTACACCAAGGTGTTGTACGAACTCTCTATAGTTCTGAAATCCGGTTCGAAGGTGCCGTCATGGCAGCCGCTATTTGCGCATGTCGGGCGAAATATTTTGTAGTGAATACCGGCAAAACTTCTCGGGTCAAGGGTGTCCGTATTGAAGGTGTCAACCGGTTCTTTTAAATCGGGATTATCAAAAGGATTGTCCTTGTTTTCATCTTGACAACTGATAATGAAGGCCGTAAAAACCAGCGAAAATAGGAGGAGTGATTTTCTCATATACGATCAAATAAACTCATAGCACCTCCAGACATGAGTCCGGCAGAAAGAATGTCGTTTTTAATACCGAAGATTTCACCGATCGTGAGAACGTTATCCATGGTGGTTCCAATGGGATTGTTTTCCGATCCAACCGTTAGGTTGGGCATAACCCCAGGGCCAACCATTTGGGTAAATACCCGCAAACTGTTTGCGTCACTATGATCGTATGCAAACCAATCGTTTTCGTCGAGAATTGGATTTGGATTTAAATTACGTCCGTGCTCCGGTGTCACCATCATCACTGTGTCATTGGCCATATCCGGAATTTGCGTTTGGATATAATTCCAAAGGAATCCCACTCCGTGATCGGCTCGGTGTAAGTTGCGTAAATAGCCAGTAAAATCGGAATGGCAACCATCTACATTACTCAAATTGATTACTGTGACTTTAGGCTTAAATCGCTGCATTACTTCGCACGCCCATCCAATCGTGTTGAGGTCGCCGTTGTCACTCACTGGAGGCGCGGTGATTTGTCCGGCTTGTTTTTTCACAAACATGTCAGCGACGAACTGCTTAATCGCTTGCTTTTCATCTTCTGTATTGCCAATGTTAGGAACGGGAATTCCACCGTTTGAACGGAACGCATTATCCAAGAAGTACTTCATTTTGTACATCGGATCTAACTCCTCGTCTGGGTGGTAAATTTTGGCATTGGATAAATGCTCGACGCCATCGGCCCCGAAGGCCACTGATGGGCATAAAAAGTTAGCGCCGTATTGCGCACCATAAGTGTCGTGGTTCGAAAAATCGAGTAAAGGAGTCGAATTGCCAATACCGTTCCCCACAAACCAGCAGTCCGTTGCGCTGAAGCCAGCGTGCCGACGTAAGTATTCAAATATGGTGGGGAAAACAGGCTTTTGCTTTAGACCTTGGGTTACCCCTGTATTCCCCGTTAAAAGGGTGTTCAATCCACTGTAATGCCCTGCTGTAGTCGCTCTGACTTCGGCAAAAGTAGTTCCCATCGATTGAATCGTATTTCCCAAAACACTCGAAATGGGTGCACTTCCATTGGGTTCTCCCGGCACATCCGTTCCGTAAACGACTTTTGCCGCCGGAGCCGCTCCGTTAAACATATTGTACATAATGTTCCCCGGTATATTCACCCCCTGGCTATCATCTAAATAGCGTTGCGAGATCGCCTCTTGTTGGCGCACACCTCCAGCAAAAAGAACGTAAACTACATGCCCGGCCATGGGCGAACCAGTTTGGGCAAAAAGTCTTCCTGACGGAAGGATATAGGGCATCACGATACTGCCTGCTGCGGTAAGGGCCGACTTTTTTAAGAATTTCCTTCTGTCCATATTAATAGTATTCGTATTCGTCGCTGATCGCAAAAGAGAAATAGATCAATTCAACAGTAATGTCTGAATTCGTATTGATCAAATTCATAAAATAGGTTTGTTCCGCTTCGGTAGGCCTGCGAATTAAGAAACGCACATACGTTTCGTAAATAAATGTTTCCGGATCTGATCTCATGTCGGTGTCCGAAGGTAAAACCACACTTGGGTCATTCATGAAATTGGAGATAAGAATTTCTTTGGCTACTTGATCATCCCCAATAGCTTCAAATAATCGATTGATTTCCACTAATTTATTTGCTGACAAGGCCTCTTGGAAAAGATTCGCATAGAGAATGGCAACGTACTGATTGACCGTTTTTAATTTGAATTTACTCGTCTCTACAAGTTGTAACTCTTCAGGATTTACTTCATAGATATCCTTTTCTTTTCGGCATGAGGAAAGCCCAAGAATAATGACAAGACCAATGAGAAGTAGGCGTTTAGAACCCTGCATAATCATCTGTTTTTATAATCTTTTGCTGAACACGTTGGAAGTCATGGTCGAAAAAGAAATGATTCATCATATCGGAAAGCTCCAGCGTAGAGGGAGCACGAGCTAAAAGTGTTGTATAGGCCCAAATAACATTCCCCTCATAGAATTCTCGCTGACGCACGAGAATTTCAATGTACTCTTCTTTATTCGTTCCAGATTCTCCGAAGATAATTTGGGATTGATTGCTTTCAATCATGTCGAAGCCAGCCCAGAATTCCGCTTCTGTGGGATATCGCCAGTACAAATTATCGAAGCTCGCATTCACAAAATTGAACGTATTCATATTGATAAAGTCGTAAATACTATTGTCAATCATACGCGCAGCAATGGAATCCAACCCAATACTGTCGTTCATATAGTCAAGACGACAGTCAATTATATTTTGGAGCTTCATCATCTTTCGATAGGTTTCAGAAGCTCCGGCAAGATCTCCGTTCAAACTATCTATTTGCAAGGCAAAAGCTAAAATTCCAATTTCGCCTTGAATTTCCGCATCGCTTACACCCTCGAGAAACCGAGCTTTTGATAAGTCGTAAATGCGCTGGTAATAGGCTTGTTTATAAGAACCTTCTTCGGGTCGTGGCTGGGTATCGGTCATAAGCACTACAATCATGCTGTCGCGAGCATCAAAAGAAAGCGCATTCAATTTTAAATAATCGACGTAATGCTCCATTTCAGGATCAAGCGGTTCACGCCCAATAAGATCTATGAAGGTTCGGTTGACATAGTTTTCGATCAGAACACGAGGAATAGATTCGTAATAGGGAGCATCGTTATTGGGAATAACATCTCCATCTTTTTTACAGCTCGAAAATATGAGCGCAAATGAGATTAGAAAAAAAGCAAGACTGACGGTTGAACGACCCATTAAGCTAGGATTATGGCGAAACAAGCAAGTTACAATTTTCTTGGGAGCCTTTAATGCCGAAAATACAGATCGATGTAAATAGGTAAATGATCGCTTGGACCTCCGTGATACGCGGGTCCTAAATAAGTTCGGAATGGGTACACTTGACCTTGATCGTTTTTCTCTAAAAGCCATTGAGCATTAAAAATATTCACCTCGGTTACGCCAAAAAATACCTCTTCTTTCAAGAATTCCCGAGATAAAAAACACTGATCGAGGTAGTTCCATACTCCATTATGAACGTGTGTTCCCGGCCAATCGTTGGGCATACCGAATAAGTTAAGCCAGTTCGGATGAGTTCCTTCAGTGCCTAAGTATTGCACAATTGAAGTGCTGGAGGGCTCGTCGTTGAAATCGCCCATGAGAATCCATGGCTCATTGATATAGATCTTTTCCATTTGATCCTTCCAATCATTCACTCGGCTTGCCGCTTGAAACCTTTTTTCATCGGATGATTTTTGACCGCCATACCGAGAAGGCCAATGGACGAAAAGTGTATGAAAGAACTGACCTTTCCATTCCCATCGGGTCCAAAGGAAATCACGAAGGGGACGGTCTAAGGAATCTACACCCAAAAGCACCGGACAGGTTGTGTCTGCCTCTAATTCCTCGGAGCGATAGATCAGACCTACATCAATACCCCTTGGATCGGGCGATTCAAAATGAATGATTTTATAATCGAAATCTCGCAAAGGCGGGGCGTCAATAAGTGCTTGAACTACGTCTTCGTTTTCAATTTCGCAAAAGGCAAAAATTGCGGGAGGATGCCAACCACCGAGTGAACGAATTGTTTGAGCATGTTCAAATACCTTGGCCCTGTACCGTGAATAAACCCATCGATTCGCGCCGTTAGGCGTAAAGGCGTCATCGTCTTTCAACGGATCGTTCAGGGTATCAAATAGGTTCTCGAGGTTGTAGAAAGCAATTCTAATGCTACTATCGGATTCATTGCCTTTAAAGTGTTCTGGCAAAGTATAGCCCGTATTTGTTAGCGATGAGCAACCGCAAACAAATATCAAAAAGGTCGTGAAAATAAAGAGGGCCTTCATTCTCGAAAGGTACAGCGAGCTGAGGCCATTGTGATTCCTTCAGGGCCTTAGGGCAAAACACCTTCGTAAAGAGCACCGGGCCCCGAACTTTTTTCTTCGCTTATATACAGAAGGTTCTCGGGTCCAAATGTTATTGCTTCCTTCTGAGTGGCCTTTTTAAAGGAGTATTGTGTCGCATCTCCTCGGAGAAAATAAGGGGCTTTGAAATTTTCAAATAGCCAAAGGTGATCGTTGTTGAGCAGCACTACCTTTGAACCATCCGGACTGATATCCGCGGCGGTAATCCACTGAGCCATGAAGTAGGAGCCTCCAGTAGCAAACGAATCAACGAGTTCGGCTTCATAATTCCCCTCAACCGCCGGTAAGCGATACATTTTTGTATATCCACTATACGGATCCGTTCGGTTTTTCGAGAACAAATAAAGCGAATCGTTCCAAAAGATCATCGCTTCCATATCGAATGTCTTGTTCGCGTAATCAGGCGGGAAATTCTTCTGATCCGGATACGTAAATGAAATCTTTTTCGCGGTTGTCGAGGACCCTTCTATTCTGGGAAGCGGCAAGTAATAAATACTCAGGTCTTTTCTTCGATTGCGATTGTTTCCGAAATCGCCAATGAAAAGAGTATTGGTTGAGCGATCCAAAGCCAATTCTTCCCAATCGACATTCTTGGCATTCGAAATCAGTACCTCTTTAACGATTTTACCCGTACTATCAACTTCAAACAAGCGCGGTTTACCCCCGCTATCGTTATGGGTCCAAAAGGTTTTGTGTTCTTCATCCCACACCAACCCGCTATTCTCTTCTAAAACCCCGGGCATCAGAAACTGAGGTTCGAGAACGAGGACCTCCGCTGCGAAAATGGCGGCAATGTCTATCCAAAGGGAATAGCCTATAATTCGAATCGTATTTTCAATAGTTGCAATCATCAGATCCGTCCGGGATAAACTTTTAAGGCTTCGTCTAAAATTTGAATCGACTTCTCGAGTGATTCTATATTCAATACATAAGCCAAACGCACTTCTCTTTTTCCCAGTCCCGCTGTAGAATAAAATCCACTCGCTGGCGCGAGCATAACCGTGGCCCCTTCAAATGAAAACTCCGATAATAACCATTCGGCGAAGTGATCTGCGTTGTTAACCGGAAGCTCGGCAATGCAGTAAAAAGCTCCGGAGGGCTTCGGGCAACGGACTCCCGGAATATTATTCAAGCCATTCACCAAAACATTTCTTCTTTCTACGTACTCCTCAATTACTTCATCGAAGTATTCTTTCGGCGTTTCTAAGGCCGCTTCGGCAGCAATCTGACCCAAACTGGGCGGACTCAATCGCGCTTGAGCAAAGCGCATAATGGCGGCCATTAGCTGACTGTTTCGGGAAACGATGCATCCTATTCGCGCACCACACATACTGTATCTTTTCGATACGCTATCGACCATAATAGCATTGTTGTGCATACCCTCTAATTCCATTACGGAATGATGCGATGCACCTTCGTAACAGAACTCGCGATACACTTCGTCGGCTATTAAATACAGATCGTGTTTAATGGCCAATGCTCTCAACTGTTCCAATTCGTCTTGTGAATACAAATAGCCCGTCGGATTCCCCGGATTGCAAATAAGAATCGCCTTTGTTTTGGGCCCTATTTGCTTTTCAAATTCTTCAATGCTGGGCAACGCAAAACCTGTCTCTATATCCGCGGTGACGGCCTTTACATGCACGCCGTTGGCTACGGAAAAGCCGTTGTAATTAGCGTAAAAAGGCTCTGGAATAATCAACTCATCTTCCGGGTCCATAATCGCACCCATTATAAATGAAAGAGCCTCAGAGCCACCCGTAGTAACCATGATTTCATGGGAGGTTACTTGAATTCCTTTTTCTCGGTAGTATGTGGCCAGACCTTCACGATAGGTCAAATTCCCTTCCGAGTGCGAATAAGCGATGATTTCAATCGGAGCCACATGAATGGCGTCCTGAACTACTTTAGGAGTTTTAATATCGGGCTGTCCGATGTTCAAATGATACACCGTAGTGCCATTCGTTTTCGCCGCGTCGGCAAAAGGAACTAGTTTTCGTATTGGTGAGGCCGGCATGTTCTGGCCTTTCTTGGAAATCGTTGGCATCGCTTACTTTTAAAATCGACCCGCCAGGGTGGGTTAAAATAAAAAATCCCGGAGCGTTAACTCCGGGACAAAAATATCATTTTAAAGTTTCCTTACGGCTTGGCAACCGGAGAAGCTCCATTTTGCTTTACTGGAGAAGAACTTCCGCTGTCGGCAATTACTTTTCCTTGGATTTTAATCACCTTCGTTGGCGTTGCTGCATTCGAAGTAATCGTTACTGATTTGTTGAATGCACCTAAACGCTTGGTGTCATATTTTACTTTAATCACGTCGCTTCCTCCTGGAGGAATTGGCTCATTTGGCCATGCAGGAACGGTACATCCGCATGATCCTTTAGCTGTAGTAATGATTAAAGGCTCTTTACCTGTATTCGTAAATACGAATTCATAGGTTCCGTTCGCCCCTTGATTAATAGTTCCGTAGTCGTGAACTTCTTTTTCAAATGCCATCTCTGGAGCATTTGGATTCGCTTGTCCAAAAGACAACGCAACGGCCGCAAAAACAACAGTTAAAGTAGCAAGTAGCTTTTTCATGATTATAATTTTAATTCTGTTTCGTTTAACTAATTAACAAAGGTAGCAAAGGGAATAGCACATATGCAAACCTTTAATTCCATTAACACCGCTTTAACAACCTAACGGTTCGATGGTTTACGCTTAAAAGAAGGAGCGGATTTCCTACTTTTGTTCGCCCAACAAGGAACCCATGGAAATCGCAAAGACATTCGACCCGCAAAGTATAGAGAAGAAGTGGTACGACCACTGGATCAAGAACGAATTTTTTCGTTCGGTCCCAGATGATCGCGAACCCTTCACCATTGTTATTCCGCCGCCCAATGTTACCGGTGTTCTGCATATGGGACATATGCTCAACAATACGATTCAAGACGTGCTTATCCGACGAGCACGTATGCAAGGATTTAATGCCTGCTGGGTACCGGGCACTGATCACGCATCTATTGCCACCGAAGCTAAAGTGGTTCGGAAATTACGTGAGCAAGGGATCACTAAAGCGGACATTTCTCGAGAAGATTTCCTCAAACACGCCTTCGATTGGAAAGATCAGTATGGAGGTATTATCATTGATCAGCTTAAAAAGCTCGGTGCTTCCTGCGATTGGGATCGTACTCGATTTACTATGGAAGACAGCTTAAGTAAAGCAGTAGTTTCCGTTTTCGTTGATCTTTACAACAAAGGATACCTGTATCGCGATTTAAAAATGGTGAATTGGGATCCTGCCGCCCAAACAACTCTGTCTAACGAAGAGGTTATCCACAAGGAAGAGCAATCGAACCTCTACCACGTGCGTTACTCACTGGTCGATTCCGATGAAACCATTACCATCGCGACCACGCGACCCGAGACCATATTGGGAGATACCGCTATCTGCGTTCACCCGGAAGACGAACGCTATACCCATTTAAAGGGTGCAAAAGCTATTGTTCCTCTAGTGAACCGACCTATTCCAATCATTTTTGATGAGTATGTCGATCGCGAATTCGGAACGGGTGCTTTAAAGGTTACTCCCGCCCATGATACTAATGATTATGAGTTAGGACAAAAACACAATCTGGAGACCATTGATATTATGAACCCCGACGGAACTTTGAGCGAAGCGGCTCAATTGTATGTAGGGGAAGATCGAATGGCCGTACGAAAGAAACTGGTGAGCGACTTGAAAGCAGCCGGGCAATTAATCGAAGTAGAACAAATTCAAAACAAGGTTGGATATTCAGAACGAAATCCGGACACCGTTGTTGAGCCGCGCCTTTCGCTACAATGGTTCGTCGATATGCAAAAGATTGCGCCAAAAGCATTGGATTCGGTTATGTCCGATGAAATTGAATTCTTTCCTCCTAAGTTTAAAAACACCTACCGTCATTGGATGGAGAATATCCGCGATTGGCCCATCAGTCGCCAGTTGTGGTGGGGTCAGCGAATTCCGGCTTATTATTTAGAAGACGGTACCATAATCGTTGCCGAATCGGATGAAGCGGCGCTGAAACAAGCTCGTGAAAAAACGGGAACCCCCGATTTACCTTTTTCTGCCTTACGGCAGGATGAGGATGTAGTAGATACTTGGTTCTCGTCATGGCTCTGGCCTATTTCTGTGTTCGACGGATTTGAAAACACCAAAGAACTCGATTATTACTATCCGACCAACGTACTGGTTACGGGTTGGGATATCATATTTTTCTGGGTGGCACGTATGATCATGGCGGGCTACGAATTTAAAGGTGAACGTCCTTTCAAGCATGTTTACTTTACCGGAATGGTGCGCGATAAGCAGCGCCGTAAAATGAGTAAATCATTGGGGAATTCGCCCGATGCATTGGAACTAATCGACCAGTATGGTGCCGATGGGGTCCGTGTAGGTATGTTGCTCTCCGCCGCTGCCGGGAACGATTTGCTTTTCGATGAGAAATTGTGCGAGCAAGGAAGAAACTTCTCTAATAAAATTTGGAATGCACTTCGTCTTGTCTCAGGTTGGGAAACAGATGGACGCGATGTTCGTCCGGCCGAGGAGGCCGCGCACGAATGGTTCCGTCATCGGTTCCAAAGCGCGTTGAACGAAGTCGAGCAATCGTTTAAAGATTATCGATTGTCAGAGGCGCTTATGACGTTGTACAAGCTGGTGTGGGACGATTTTTGTTCTTGGTATTTGGAAATGGTTAAGCCACCCTATGGCGAAGCAATTTCAGCCGCATCACGACTCACCATCCAACGTAATTTCCAACTTGTCATTAAACTCTTGCATCCGTTTATGCCTTTCCTGACCGAAGAGGTATACCATCAGTTGGCTCCACGTGATGAAAAAGACTGTATCACTGTATCTGATTACCCGGAACAGGTTGCTTTTAATGCCAATGTGGTTGCGGAATTTGAAAAAGTTAAGGAAGTTGTGAGCGCGATTCGATCTTTCCGTCAGGAAAAGGGGCTTTCGCCGAAAGAAGAGTTGTCGCTTTACTTGAAAAAGAATGAAGCTTCAACCAACGATTTCGACGTAATCATTCGTAAACTAGGTAATATAGATCGCGTAAACGAATCGGATCCAAAGCCAGAAGGTTCCTTTACTTTCAGGGTTGGTGCAAATGAATATGCCATTCCGCTGGAAGGTAGCGTTGATGTTGAAGCGGAAATTGAGAAATTGAAGGAAGAATTGAAGTACCAAAAAGGATTTCTAAATTCTGTTCAAAAGAAACTCAGCAACGAACGCTTTGTAAACAACGCACCCGATCAAGTGGTTGCCATTGAACGGAAAAAAGAAGCTGATGCGGAAGTTAAAATTAAGGCGCTTTCTGAACAACTCGAATCTCTTCAGTAAAATAGGTAACGGCCTAATAATTGCAATCGTGCTGATTGCAACGACTTCTTGCCAAAAGAAGCAAGAGCCAATTGGCCCTTTATCTAGTGAAGCACGAACACTGGAAGGAGAATTTGAGGCGCTCTATGTAGATCAAGGGTTGAATGTTACCGTTGGTGGTGGAGACTCAACTCAGATAAGCGTTACAGCCTATGCGGGAGATCACGAAAACGTATTTTCCGAGGTTCAGAATGAAACGCTGCTATTACAAGCTGAAACAGGCTCTTTTGACAATGTATTTCGGAAGGTCGATCTCATTACGTTCCCTTTGTCGAGGATTTCAATGGCCGGAGACGGTGAATTAACCATGTCTGGATTGATCTATCAAAACTTGGACTTCACTTTCAGTGGTACGGGAATCAGCCAAATTGAACTTGAAGCGAACGCTATTGAAAGTAATCACGCTGGAGCTGGAACGGCCTACTGGGCGGGGCAAACCTCTGTTTTTTCCGTAAATCAACAAAGCAACGGGAGCGTAGATGCACGGGATCTCCGTTCAGAAAGTTGCAAGGTCGTGATCAATGGCTCTGGAGATGCTTATGTGAATGTCACTCAAAACCTCACGGTCATTTTTAATGGAACAGGAAATGTGTACTACCGAGGCCCGGTAACGAATATCATCGCTATTTACAATGGCGGCGGTGAATTAATCCGCATTCCTTGAGGCTATTTTAAGAACGTCCAAACCGGTATATTTGCATCACTAAAGTCAAGATAGATGCAAATTCAAGAGCCGTATACTCCTAAGAATAAAGTTCGAATTGTTACCGCAGCCAGTCTGTTCGATGGACATGACGCGGCGATTAACATCATGCGTCGTATTATTCAAAGCACGGGATGCGAAGTGATTCATTTAGGTCATGATCGCTCGGTAGATGAGGTAGTGAATACAGCGATACAAGAAGATGCTCAGGCGATTGCCATGACGTCTTATCAAGGCGGCCATAACGAGTATTTTAAATACATGCACGACCTACTCAAGGAGCGTGGAGCAGGCCACATTAAAATTTTTGGCGGTGGCGGTGGAGTGATTCTCCCTGAGGAGATAAAAGAATTGATGGATTATGGGGTGACTCGTATCTACAGCCCGGATGATGGTCGTGAGCTCGGTCTGCAAGGCATGATTAACGACTTGGTACAAACAAGTGATTTCCCTCTTGGCGATTCGCTCAATGGAGAGGTAAAAGGGTTGAATTCGAAAAATATACCGGCCATTGCTCGATTAATTTCGGCAGCCGAGAATAACCCGGAAGGAAGTGCTGCGGCGCTAAAAGAAGTAGAACAGCGAGCGGCAGAGTCGACGACCCCAGTACTTGGGATTACCGGTACCGGAGGAGCTGGAAAATCCTCTTTAGTAGATGAATTAGTTCGCCGTTTCTTGCTTGACTTTGACGACAAAAAAATTGGGATCATAAGTGTCGATCCTTCCAAAAGAAAAACGGGCGGAGCTTTATTAGGGGATCGAATCCGTATGAATAGCATCAACCATGAACGAGTGTATATGCGTTCATTGGCCACACGGCAATCGAATTTAGCCTTGTCAAAACATGTGCAGGAGGCCGTTAATATTCTGAAAGCGGCACAATTTGACTTAATCATTCTCGAGACTTCCGGTATCGGGCAATCTGATACCGAAATACTCGATCACAGTGATACGTCTCTATATGTGATGACGCCGGAATACGGGGCTGCTACGCAATTGGAGAAGATTGATATGTTGGATTTTGCAGACGTTATTGCGCTCAATAAATTCGATAAACGAGGTGCCCTTGACGCTTTGCGCGATGTGAAAAAGCAGTATCAGCGCAACCATAATTTATGGCACGACGATCCAGATACCATGCCGGTTTTCGGAACCATAGCAAGTCAATTTAACGACCCTGGAATGAATGAGCTCTATCGAGTACTCATGAATAAAGTGGTTGAAAAAACGGGCGTTGATTTAGTTTCGAAGTATGCCTCGACCAAAGAAATGTCGGAGAAAATTTACATCATTCCTCCGAAACGGACCCGTTATTTAAGCGAGATTTCTGAATCAAATCGATCGTACGATGAATGGGTGCAGCAGCAAATAGTTGTCGCTGAAGAATTGTACGGAATTCAATCGGGGATTTTGAGTCTTGAGAAATCAAAACTTGATGATAAAGACAGGTTAATTAAAGGATTACAAGAGCAGTTTGAATTGGTAAAACTCGATTTAGATCCGCACAATTGGGTGTTGCTTCAAGATTGGGAAGCAAAGAAAGCAAACTACTCGGGCCCTTTGTACACGTTTAAAGTGCGCGATCGAGAAATAAAAATTCAAACTCACACGGAGTCATTAAGCCATAGTCAAATACCAAAAGTTGCCCTGCCAAAGTTTAAAGCTTGGGGTGATTTACTCGCTTGGATGCTTCAAGAAAATGTTCCGGGCGAATTTCCATATACGGCCGGAATTTATCCATTTAAAAGAGAGGGTGAAGACCCAACTCGAATGTTTGCAGGAGAAGGTGGTCCGGAACGGACCAACACCCGTTTTCATTATGTAAGTCTGGATATGGAAGCGAAGCGCTTGTCAACGGCCTTCGATTCGGTTACGCTTTACGGGAATGATCCAGGTCGTCGACCAGACATTTACGGCAAAATTGGAAACGCCGGTGTGAGTATTTGCTGTTTGGATGATGCTAAGAAATTGTACAGTGGTTTCGATTTAGCTGATCCTAAGACATCGGTGAGTATGACGATCAATGGTCCAGCTCCGATGTTACTGGGATTCTTCTTAAATGCGGCAATCGACCAACAGTGCGAGAAATATATTCGCGCCGAAGGCCTGGAGGCGCAAGTAAAAAAGAAAATAAAGGCCATTTTCGATGAGCGCGGATTGGAAATTCCGGTGTATCAAGGCGGCCTACCGGCCGGAAATGATGGTCTCGGATTAATGCTCTTAGGCGTGACGGGTGATCAGGTACTTCCAAGAGATGTTTATGATCGCATTAAAACGGATACCTTAAAACAAGTGCGAGGTACGGTTCAGGCCGATATATTAAAAGAAGACCAAGCACAAAACACGTGTATTTTCTCTACCGAATTTGCGCTCCGTTTGATGGGAGATGTTCAGGAGTATTTTATTAAACAGCAAGTCCGGAATTTTTATTCCGTTTCTATTAGTGGATACCATATCGCCGAGGCTGGCGCTAATCCCGTGACTCAGTTAGCCTTTACCCTCGCAAATGGATTTACCTATGTGGAGTATTACTTGAGTCGTGGTATGGACATTAACGACTTCGGACCAAACTTATCCTTCTTCTTTAGCAACGGAATAGATCCTGAATACGCGGTTATAGGTCGCGTTGCTAGACGCATTTGGTCTAAGGCCATGAAGCAAAAATACGGCGCTAATCCAAGGGCGCAAATGCTCAAATATCATATTCAAACATCGGGTCGCTCCCTACACGCACAGGAGATTGACTTCAACGATATTCGAACAACGCTTCAAGCGCTTTATGCGATTTACGACAATTGTAATTCCTTGCATACGAATGCATATGACGAGGCTATAACTACGCCAACTGAAGCGAGTGTCCGCCGCGCCATGGCGATTCAACTGATTATCAATAAGGAGTTGGGCTTAGCGAAAAATGAAAACCCCTTGCAAGGAAGTTTCATCATTGAAGAGCTCACTGATTTAGTAGAAGAAGCCGTCCTGATGGAATTTGATCGTATTACAGAGCGAGGAGGTGTATTAGGGGCGATGGAAACCATGTATCAGCGAAGTAAAATTCAAGAGGAGTCTCTTTATTATGAGACATTGAAACACAATGGGGCGTTTCCGATCATTGGTGTAAATACCTTTTTGAATAAAAACGGCTCGCCCACGGTAACGCCGGGTGAGGTTATTCGCGCAACCGCAGAAGAAAAAGAATATCAAATTGAAATGCTTGCCGATTTACATCAAGCGCATTCGAATGAATCATCGGAGGCATTAAAAAATATTCAAAAGGCCGCCTTGGAAAACGCAAATATGTTTGAAGAATTAATGGAAGCAACCAAAGTTTGCTCCTTAGGTCAAATAACACATTCGCTATTCGAAGTTGGAGGACAGTACCGACGTAATATGTAACTTGTCCTTATGTTATTGCGCTTTTTTATTGGGCTCGTTGGAGAGCACTCCAAGTTTTCTATTCACGAGCGGATTCTGAACATGACCTTGTTCGTTTCAACTTTGTTTACCATTCTTTTGGCTATTCAAGGTTGGATAGAGGGGTTGAATATGATCTTGACCATAATCGTTTCCCTACTGGCTTCTATTTTTGCTGTTCTTTATTTTTTCGCCTGAGTTCGACGGAAGAACAGAATCGTAACACCCATTTTTATTGCCATTGGACTCCTTTCTGTATCGGGACTTTACTTCCTGTCTGACGGTATAGACGGTGATGTTCCGCCCTATTTTGTTTTCACTTCAATAATAACCGTAAGTCTTGTTCGACGTAGATACTACGTTTATTTGATCGCCCTAAATGCGTTTGCTTTTATCGCGTGTTACATGATTGAATTAAATGCGCCGCAGATTATTCAAAACTACGCCTCAAGCGACCTTCGCGATCGACAGGTGCTGTATGCTATTATGGCTTTGACCATTTTTGCTGGAGCCGCTTTTGCCCTTTTTAAGAATAACTATGACGGCGAACGCAGAATAGTAAAGAAGCAAAACTTAGATCTTCAGAGATATTAAAAGAGCATTATTCGTGCCCGCGATGAAGCGGAAAAGGCAAGTAAAGCTAAGGCGGAGTTTTTGTCGACCACGAGCCACGAAATCCGCACCCCCTTGAACGCGGTCATAGGGATGAGTTACATATTACTCGATGAAGATCCTCGTCCCGATCAAGTAAGGAACCTGGATATACTGAAATTCAGTGCTGAAAATTTACTCTCGCTGGTTAACGATGTGCTCGATTACAGTAAAATCGAAGCGGGAAAACTGGTTTTTGAAGAAGCGGACTTCCATCTTGATGAATTGCTTTCAAGTTTGCGGCAAGCACATTCTATGAAAGCCGAAGAGCATGAAACGGAACTTGTTTTATTCCGGTCGGATTTGGTGCCGGAAGTATTAAACGGAGATGCTGCTCGGTTGACACAAATGTTAAATAACCTCTTGTCAAATGCGTTGAAGTTTACTCGAGGAGGAGAAGTGGAGTTGCGTATCAACTTGAAAGATAAGAACGAAGAAGGTATTCGCTTGATATTTACAGTACCGGACACGGGAATTGGAATTCCGAAAGAACGTCATGAATCGGTATTTCAGAGTTTCACACAGGCAGAAACGGATACTACGCGAAAGTATGGCGGAACGGGCTTAGGGCTTTCTATTACTAAGAATTTGGTCGAACTCATGGACGGGCAAATATCCTTGGCAAGCGAGTCGGGAAAGGGGGCGATTTTCCGAATAGAATTACCGTTCAAAGTGGGGACGCAGCGCAAACAGCGTTTTAACGAGTCTAAGAGAACGAAGCCTCTGGCTGGTCGAAAGATTCTATTGGCAGAAGATAATCCATTCAATACCGTTATAGCTGAAAAAATTCTATCCAATTGGGGCGCGGAAATTGATCACGCGGAAGATGGAAAACAAGCGATTGAGAAATGGCGAAAGAACGAATATGACCTCATTTTAATGGATCTTCGAATGCCTTTTTTAACGGGAATTGAAGCAGCTCAAATCATACGAAAAGAAGAAAAAGGCTTGTCTGTTCCCATAATAGCGCTAACCGCGTCAGCAATGTTAGAGCAGCAAAACGAGATCTTCAAGGTGGGTATGGATGAGTATGTTTCAAAACCGTTTAATCCTCAGGAACTGTTAAATAAAATCCTGAAGTACGTTGATCAAGGCTAACTATTTCGAAAAGGCCTGCGCCATATCAGAACAGTCATTCCCATCAACCCAAGTACAAGTGAGTGAAATATCCCGGTTATGAGAGCCCAAGTGACGGGCCGCATTTCAAATTCACTGGCGCCGTTAATGGTTCTCCAAATAGTCGGGAAGAGCGCATCCGGCCGATAGGCCGAAACCAATACCGTTCCTGCGAAAACAAGAATTCCCGTGTAGAGCATGAGCATGCCTAAACCCGCACTAATACTCAGGTCTGTTTTTGGCCTGATCCAACGATATCCTCGATCCAACAGGAATACTTCAATAGAAAAGAAAAAGAAAAAGGCAACGGCGCGGTTCTCGCTGGTCCAGTCAAAATAACCGACCGCCCAAGTCCATAAAAGGATCCAAAAGGTGAGTAGAAGGGAGGTCATAAAACGCCGAAATCCCGCTTTATTTTTCATTCTTCAAAAATCCTGAAGGTGTAACCAATCCAGTTACGGGCTGATCCCATTCGTTTCGAATCAATTTACGGTTTGATATCTGCTCATTAAAGCACAATCCCCATATTTCTATTTTAGGCCGAACATGAGTTAAAAAACGGTCGTAATAGCCACCGCCATATCCCAACCGAGCACCGAATCGATCGAATAGCAAGCCTGGAGCAAGAACCAAATCAATCAGCCGGGGATCGATTGCATTTGTTTCTTCCGAGGGTGCCGGAATTCCCATGGGTCCCGGAACGATGTCCGTATCGAGGTTTTTAATTTCTCGTGCTTCCATTTGTCCCGGTCCGTTAATAAGCGGAATACACAGTTTTTTTCCAGAGTCGAGAATTTCTTGTCCTAGAAGCCACGTTTCTACTTCGGAAGCATACGACAAGTACAAGAATAGGAAGCTCGCTTTTAAATAGGCGCTTTGGTCAATAACTAGCTCGGTAATTCTCAAAGACCCGTTTTCGTGGATGTCTGCGTCTAGTTCGTCTCGTCTGTCGAGAGCTTCTTTTCTCAAGCGATTGCGTTCGTGCGCATGTTGCATTTGGACCCGTTTTTTTCGAAGGTAAATCTTTAATTGATTTCCAACAAGATATACGATTGTATCGCGCGGTCGAAAAATATGGCGGTTCCCCGCTGGCGCATTCGATAGGCCATTCTTTTTACAGTTCGTTCGCTTAAGTCGAGCCGATTGGCCAATTCGCTTGGAGACCCTGTAGCGCGTAATTTTGCCAAATACTTGAAAGCTTCTACCTTTTCTGAATAGGTTAAATAGTCCATGTTTTTTTCTTTCAAAGTACTGTAGTAACCGTATCTAGTCCAGAGCCTAGAAGTGTCTTTTTAGTCGCTTTTCGGAATGCCTTAGCTTTCTCGCGCTTCCCTGATAAAAGTATACTCCGGACTGACGAATGTCATGGCGTAAATTCCACGGTGATGCTACCTTCGTTGAGGTATTAGTTCGATAGGTTTACAATATCGGTAAAGTTCTTAAGAGTGATCGGGGCCTGGCGGCCCGATGAACAACTACACGGATCAACTCGAAAGACAGAAAACGGATTCATCATCATAGCGTTGAATCCGTTTCCTTTTTATACATTCCACGTACTATGAAAATTTCTATACTCTACGGCTCCGTTCGCGAAAATCGAATGGGAATATGAGCAGCGCTTTATATTCGTGATTTGCTCGAAAAAAGGGGGCACGACACTGTTATCATAGACCCCCTCAATCGGTCTTTCCCACTTCTGAATAAAATGTTCATTGAATACTCAACTGGCGAGGCGCCCGAAGTGCTTCAATGGGCACATGATGCGTTGTCTTCCAGTGATGGATTCATTCTGGTTTCCGGAGAATACAATCACAGCATCCCGCCTGCATTGAAAAATGTAATCGATCATTACCAGAAGGAATATCATTACAAACCCAGTGCGCTCGTGACCTATTCGGCGGGCCCGTTTGCCGGAGTGCGTGTCATGCCTCATTTACGGGCCATTATAGGAGAATTAGGAATGCCGAGTATTCCGACTACTTTGCCAATTAGTCGGATAAAAGACGCTATTGATGAAAATGGAGTTTTGCTCGATACAGCGTATGAGCGAAGAACAGAGCGCTTCTTGACGGAGTTTGACTGGTATCTAGAAGCTTTTAAAGAACAACGAGGGAAATCTAGTTGAGATAAAAATTATTAAAGACACTTTCTTCTTGGACCTGGAGCAAATCAAGATATTTGATTTGATTCAAGAGGAAGAGCTCTTTTCGCCTCAAAGGCAACTTGACAAGTTTGTACTTGTCTTCACTCGATAAGTTCAACGCCCGTGCTAAAGAGTAAAAATCGGTGTTGGACTCGTATTCGTATTCTTCGGAGTTCAGACCTCGCTTTAACTCAAATTCTTTGAACGATTCAAGTAACACGTCCGATAAGGGTTCATCGACCCGAAGGGTTAAAGGTCGTATGATGCCCGCCGGATACATGCGTTCCGGTAATTTATTTTTCAGTTTGAGCATCCGAACAATTCGCGTGCATTCGACCATGACGTCGCTTTCTCCTTCCGTATAGGTACGAAGTACTTTGGTGACTTTTAATTGACATCCGAGATCACTTACTTTTCCATCTAGAACAAAGGGAATCACAAAGGTTTTATCTCCTTCAAGCACATCGTGAAGTAGTTGTTTATAACGCGGCTCAAACAGGTGAAGCAAAGTTTGCTCTCCAGGCAATAAAAAGATGCTCAGCGGAAAACACGGCGTATATACACTAGAGGGATTCATGAATTAGAAACGTCAGAAGGAGTCAAGTTGTTCGGTTCATTTGAAACCTCTTTAATGAGCGAGTCAATCATTCCATTAAAAACGAAATAGTGAAAAGGCATAACTGCATACCAATAGATTCGGCCAAAAAGTCCTTTCGGTCTAAAAGTAGCCGTTTGATGCAACTCCGAAACTCCATCACTTTCCACCACTTTCCATTCGAGCCATGCCTCGCCGGGTAATTTCATTTCAGCATATAAAAGAAGCCGCGTTTTTTCTTTATCCGCAACTAAAACGCGCCAAAAATCTAACGCATCTCCCGCCCATAAGTCGACCGGACTTCTTCTTCCTCGTCGGAGGCCCACGCCGCCTACAAATTTGTCCATGAGACCGCGAATTCGCCACAGTATGTTTCCATAATACCAGCCATTTTCACCGCCAATGGACCAAATGTTCTTTTGAAGGTCCTCGCGTCGAATCGAGAATTGTCTTTCTCGATGATCTTTAAAGCATCCATAAATAGGCACTTGAATATGATCTTTAAGATCGTCCCGTTCCAAACTGCTCGTTACCGCGTCTTTCCAGCTGCTTACGACCTCGTTTTGACGCAAGCGTTGAAAAGCAAGTTCCACAGACTTTCGATATGGAATATGCTCTGTTTCAACATATTTGTGCAGGTCGTTTGGTCGAGCGACAACCTCAATTTTCATACTGTCAACAAGTGCGCTAGCTAGTTTGAAACTTGTGCTCGTAACGAAATAAAGCCAATACGAAGAGAGTTTCGGGGTCATTACAGGAACCGTAAGAATATATCGCTTCATCCCTCTCACCTGAGCACATTGAAGCAGCATTTCTCTGTAAGTTAGAATGTCGGGACCGCCAATGTCGTAGGTTTCGTCATATAGCGCTTCTTTCCCGAGAACGCCGGCCAAATAAGTTAATACATCTCTAATTGAAATTGGCTGACAGCGCGTGTTGAGCCATTTCGGAGTGATCATTACGGGCAGTTTCTCAACTAAGTCCCGAATGATTTCAAAAGAGGCACTTCCGGACCCAACAATAATACCGGCGCGAAGGGCCGTTAGTTTTGCCTGTGCTGATTTCAGGAGCGTTTCAACATTCTTACGACTCTGCAGGTGCTCACTCAAATGATCGGCATTGTAAATTCCACCGAGATAAATGATTTGCTTGCAAGATGTTTGGTTGATATACGATACAAAATTGAGTGCGGCTTTTTGTTCGAGTTCTCCAAAATTATTAGAGCTACTCGTCATGGAGTGAACCAGGTAATAGGCCGCATCCACGTTCTTGGGCAAAGCTTCTACGTTTAAGGACTGCAAGAGGTCTGCTTCATAAATGGAAATAGCTCGTTCTAAGTCAGGGGTTAACATGAATCGCGAGCGATCGCGAACAAAACAAAATACTTCGTGGCCTTCTTTAACAAGAACCTCGAGAAGTCTTCGCCCGATATATCCATTTGCACCTGTGAGTACTATCCGCATGAGTTCCTAACCCAATCGAACCGTCTAGGTTCGAAAAGTTCGGCAACAAATACGGAAAATCAGGGTTTAGTATAAAACGATGTTTCAACACCTCAGTTAATAACTCGTACCGAAGAAGAGCGGATAGAATTTATTTTTTAAATAAATTAGAGGGAACTTCTAGTCTATAAAGGCGTATGTTCTTTGCCACCACGATCACAAAAAGCACATGAAAACAACTACTTCTCGTCTTGAATACGCGAAAACGATTTTACAAAAAGTTAGTTTTGATGCCCGACTCTTTCGGAAAGAGTTAAAGAAAAGTTTGACGTTGGTGAGCGCGGAAGAGCGTTCGTTATTGCGAGAATGGGTCGTTGTGAATTACCGCCACCTTACCGGAGATAATTACTTAATGTGTTGATTGAACGTCTGGGTGCTTTATTGAATGAAGGTCCGCCCGGGTACGACGCCCAAAATTCCATGTCTGTTGGAAACCGGATGCCGCCTTCTCCTGAAGAATTAGAAAAGCTAAATGCGCGTCACGCAGGTGTCATGGCGCTCCTTTTTGAAGAGCAAAATGCTTGGCATACTGTTCTCATCAGGCGCCCTTCCTATCCGGGTGTGCACAGCAATCAAATTGCTTTTCCCGGTGGGAAACTTGAAAAAGAAGACGATGGCTACTTGGCCGCCGCTCTGCGCGAAACAGAAGAGGAGGTTGGAGCAGAGAGAAACCGAATTCAAGTCTTGGGAGCACTCTCACCTTTATATATTCCGCCGAGTAATTTTTTGGTTCATCCGTTTGTTGGTGTGTTGCAAAAGCCATTGGCCTGGCGGCCCGAAGAGAAGGAAGTAGCGGAGGTCATTGAAATGCCGTTAGACCATATTTTGTCCGACGCAAACCGCGTTCGAGAATACGTTGAAACCAAGTACGGAAAGTGGAAAGTACCGGCCTTTAATTATCAAGGCCATGTAATTTGGGGGGCGACAGGGATGATGCTCGCTGAATTGGCTGTTGCCGTGAATCGAGCCGCAGGCGCGGAATCGGCCTTTTAAAAAATCTGTACCTTTGACGGCCTAACTAATATTGCTTCTATTGAAGGTGCGCAATCTTTTTGTAGATCGTTTCGGGAATCCACTCCTATTAAAAAGGCTCATGATTTTAGTCTTTGGAGCGTACACCTTTCCTCGGTTTGCTATCCGAAATAAGACAATAATCGAGGGAAGCGAAATTCTTCATAACCTCCCCAAAAAGAACGTTTTATTCGTTTCGAACCATCAAACCTACTATGCGGATGTAGCGTGTTTTTTTCATGTTTTTGCTTCTGCGCGATGGGGGTTTCGCAACACTATAAAATTTCCGATTTATCTTCTTAGCCCAATTTTACGGCTTTATTTCGTGGCGGCTAAAGAAACAATGGAAAGTGGTCTTCTTCCCCGAATTTTCAAGTTAGCAGGGTCTATATCTGTAAAAAGAACCTGGCGTGAGAAAGGTCAGGAGATTCAGCGAGAAGTGGATCAAAAAGATCCAGATAACATCAGTAAAGCCCTAGATGATGGCTGGGTAATTACTTTCCCTCAAGGCACTACACGTCCTTTTGTAGCCGGTCGCAAAGGAACCGCACATCTAATTCGCAATACGCAACCCATCGTTGTGCCTATAACGATCGATGGATTTAGAAGGGCTTTCGACAAGCAAGGGATTTTGCTGAAAGGCCGGAATATACAACTGAAGGTGCAGGTAAAAGAACCCCTAGAAATTGATTACAGTGCGCCTGTTGAGGATATTTTAGATCAAATAATGCACTCCATCGAGCAAACTCCTGAGTTTAATTTGATGGGTCAGATTTCCGAACAAGGCGACCCGAATAATGTCAAACGTGACTCTTGGTACTGAAAAACAATTCATTTTCGCTTTATCTTTCCAACTTAATGCACTCTTTCTACGTTCTCTTTAAAAATAGATAAAATGAAAAAAGCTACTCTACTTCTTTTAGCCCTCAGTTTTTTCGCCTTCACGGGATGTGATAAGGATGAAGATCCGAATCCGGGTGAAGTAACACTTCGCGTCTCTTTTGTTTCTAACGGAGCTCCCGTTGCTATCAATGACGTGCTTCCGTACAACGGGAATGACCATAAAATCAGTTTAGTTAAAATGTACCTTTCAAATCTGGCTTTGCAGTGCAGCTGCGGGAGTATAGAAAATTTGGCAGAGGTGGTACTGGTTGATTCTGATCAGGATCAGTATTCATTTACCTTCGAAGTCGATCCAGGCACGTACACGGGTCTTCAAATGAGCTTGGGTCTTCCGTCGGAATTAAACGGTCAGGATCCTTCCATTTTTGCGGCGGATCACCCTATGAGTGCGCAACAGAATATGTATTGGACTTGGGCCTCTAAATACCGCTTTCTCATATATGAAGGAAAAGTAGATAGTACGCAAAGCGATAATTTTGATCACTTCTTAGTGTATCATACCGGCCTCGATACCTTATATAGAGACATGGGCACGTTTCCTCTGTCTTTAACGGTAGAAGGCGACTCGAAGCAAACGATCGATGTTACCTTTGATTTATTGAATGTTTTATACAACGTGGAAGACCCCATCGATGTATTTATGGATGACGACACGCATACTATGGATCATTTAGATTTGGCAAAACGAATTACAGATAATGCGGTTGCCAGCTTCAATATCGAATAGGGTTGAAACCCTTTTAATTCAGGTCCTAACGGCCTCATTCTTTGGGCTTTCTTGTGGTCGTGAAGTTCCTTCTATTAAAGCTCCCGACCTCCCGGTCGGATGGCCAACCGCGAATACAGTAGCAGACAACCCATTCAATGGCGAACGCGCCGCTCTTGGGAAAGAGCTGTTTTTTGATACACGACTCAGCGCTGAAAATAATGTTAGCTGTGGTACTTGCCATCAGCCCGAAAGGGCTTGGTCTGTCGATGAAGAATTAGTCATGGGCACTTCGGGAACCCGTTTCTTTCGACATCCACCTTCCCTTGTTAACGTGGCTTTCTTTTTGGAGTACCATTGGGATGGGGGTACAACCTCATTAGAAAAGCAAATTCTCGCGCCCTTGGAGAATCCGGATGAAATGAATATCCGTATCGATACCTTGATCGAACGACTTCAAGCCGATCCATACTACAAGAGGCGATTCAGAGAGGTATTCGACCGTGATCCGGATATGTATGGTTTATCAAGATCTCTCGCCGCCTATGAGCGCGCTTTGGTAAGTTATAACAGCAAATGGGATCAAGTGGAAGCGGGAACAGCAGAATGGACAAAGGCGGAGGCAAAAGGTGAAGCGCTCTTCTACTCTTCGGTATTGAAGTGCAGTTCGTGTCATACTCCCCCTTTGTTTACGGATCGAGAATACCACAATACGGGTTTGTGGAAATGGGGCGATTTCGATCCGGGAAGATCCCGCGTTACTTTAGATTCTGCCGACTTGGGTAAATTTAAGACGCCAACTTTGAGAAACATCGGGCTGTCGTCTCCTTATTTTCACAACGGCTCTGTTCGTGAAATAGAAGAAGTGCTCGCTCATTATTCTAGAGGGGGTAATGGGAATCAAAACCAAGATTCTCTTGTTTCAGGGTTCGAATTGAGTAGCGAGGATCAAGAAAATTTGATCGCCTTTTTAAGAGCGCTCAATGATTCAACTTCCATTGCAAATCCAGAGCTACTTCCCTAAACCGACTTTGAACAAATTTGGGGACTTATTGTTAAGCGCACACACTCTTAAACATTGATTTTCAGTAGTTTTGAAGAAAATGAACAAGGAATTGTGAACTTCTTAAAACACTTTGGCTGTAGAAGCTGTTTGTATTAGGTAGTTTTGTTTAACAATACTTGAACAAGTTAGACTAATGGTCACCTATTCAATAACAGATTTGGAGAAATTCTCCGGCATAAAAGCGCATACCATTCGGATATGGGAGCAGCGATATGGTTTATTGAATCCTCACCGTACCGATAGTAATATTCGATTTTATGATGAAGATCAATTGAAGATGCTTCTCAATGTTTCTCTTTTGACCAATAATGGGCATAAAATCAGCAAAATATCGAGTTATTCGAAAGAAGAATTCAACAATGAGGTACGGGCGATTTATGAAAAGTACGAGCACGAAGCGTCGACAGAGGCCCTGCAAGTAAAGGTGAATGGCCTCATCATGGCCATGTTAGAGCTCGACGAGTTAAAGTTTGAGAAAATCTTTTCTACCAGTCTGTTGAAACGAGGATTTGAAGGTACCGTACTGGATTTGCTTTATCCTTTTTTGCAACGTATTGGAATGATGTGGAGGACGGGAGAGGTCAGTTGTGCTCAAGAGCACTTTATTACCAATCTTATCCGACAAAAAGTATTAGTAGCGATTGATGCGATTCCTTTAGCTACGGGTGAGAGCGAGAAGTTTTTACTTTTTCTACCCGAAAGTGAATTTAATGAGTTGTTGACTTTATTGTCGACGTACATCCTGAAAAATAAAGGAAAGCAGTGCATTTATCTCGGCCAAGATATTCCGTTCCACGATCTATTAAGTGTGGCTGAAATCACTACTCCGCACGCCTTAATGACCTTTTTAACGGAGCCTGCAAGCCAAGAGGAGTCTCAGGACTACATAAACCAGTTAGCATCGACCTTCCCCTCCAAGTCAATCATTATATCGGGAAATGTGTCTTTTTTGCACGAGCTTGAACGACCGGGTAACGTAACGATTATAGATTCGTTGCGTCACCTTGTTGAGGTAATCCTTTAACCGCGCATGCGAGCGCGATCCGCTTCTTCTTTAGGCCAGATGAAAGTCACTTTATGGGGTCTCCCGAGAATAGTAGGAGAGAAGCCCGCGTCAGCGAAAATCTTAAACACCACTCGGTCTTTTCCCCGAACTTCCCAGTTTTGCATGATTTCATCTTTGAGCGTCATAAAAACGTCGTGCAGCTCTTTAAGCCGATCTTGATCGTCTTCTGGCACCACCATAAGAAATGATTCTCCGATCATTTCGCTGGACTCATAACCATACAAACGCAAGTAGTTGTTGTTCACAGCCGAATATCTTCCGTTTTCGTCAGTAACACAAATAGCCAATGGGGTGTCCTCTATAATGGCTACGTGATTTTCAGGATCTTGATCTAATAAATCTTTAATCCTTTTGGTTTCGTTTAAATCGATCATATAAATAGGTCAAATAGGATGGCGCTAAAGTAATTATTTGTAATCGAAAGTAAGTTATTTTATTTTCGAAAATAAATGAAAGAAAGTAATGCCTTGTAAATCAATAGTTTATAAAAGTTGTTTAATGATTTGTTAAATAAGTTACACAAAGCATGGTTATTCCAAGTATGTTGTTTAGTTTTGACCTGTAAACGTTAAACAAACCTCTTGAAATAATGACTACAGCAGAATTTGGAAATTTAATGGTAGACCACACTCAGTTTCTTAAAAGGTTGGCAATGAATCTGACCAAAGACACCGAGGAGGCAAATGACTTAACTCAAGATACCTTTTTAAAGGCTATTTCTAACCAAGACAAATACATGCCAGGTACCAATATAAAGGGTTGGTTGTATACAATCATGAGGAATACCTTTATCAATAAGTACCGTAAGGCGAAGTCGCGGAACACGTTCGTAGATAATACTGAGAACAATTTCTTTCTAAATCAGAAAGAAGCCAATAAGGAGTCGAAAACGGATTCGGTTGTTAACGGTAATTACTTAATGGAGCAGATTCAATCCGTTGATAAAAATTATGTCGATACCTTCATGATGCACTATGAAGGCTATAAGTATGAGGAGATTGCTGAAATATTGAACATTCCACTAGGAACAGTGAAAAGCAGAATTTTCTTGGCACGCAAAAAATTAATGGAGAAATTGAAAGATTACCGTTATTAAGAATATGCGGAAAAAGGCAATTGTAATCGGTTCGGGATTCGCGGGGTTATCTGCGGCAACACATCTAGCAAAAGAAGGGCTGGATGTAGTTGTTTTGGAGAAAAATGACCAGCCGGGAGGCCGTGCACGTCGTTTTGAAACAGCGGGCTTCACATTTGATATGGGGCCGAGCTGGTACTGGATGCCCGATGTATTCGAACAATATTTTGCCACTTTCGGTAAAGAGGTTAGTGATTATTACGAATTAGACCGTTTAGACCCGTCTTATCGCGTTTACTTTGGAGACGACGATTACGTTGATCTTTCGGCCAAGATGGATGAATTATACGGTCTCTTCGAAAGAATGGAGCCCGGTAGTTCAAAGCTATTGAAGCGTTTTTTAAAAGATGCGGAGTATAAATACGAAGTCGGAATAAACGACCTCGTTCGAAAGCCGGGTCGATCCTTACTTGAATTTGCTGATTGGCGCGTTGCGAAGGGTGTTTTGCAGTTGCAGTTATTCAGTTCTATTCAGAGTGTGGTTCGAAAAAATTTCAAAAACCCAAAGCTGCAATCGCTGCTTGAATTTCCCGTGCTTTTTTTAGGAGCCATGGCAAAGGATACGCCTGCACTTTATAGCTTGATGAATTATGCCGACATGGTTGGCGGAACTTGGTATCCAAAAGGCGGAATGCACGAAATCGTGAAAGCCATGGTTGCTCTTGCCGAAGAAGTAGGTGTGAGCATACAATTGAATCAGGAGGTTACCAAAATTGAATTGAAAAATGGGGTTGCCGAAGGGGTTCATACTTCGGAAGGTTTTATACCCGCGGATGTAGTCGTTTGCGGCGCCGATTACCATCATGTCGAGCAAAATCTGCTTCCGCCCGAAGGGCGCATGTATACTCATCGCTATTGGGAAAAGAGAAAAATGGCTCCCTCGAGTCTTTTGTATTTCATTGGATTAAGTAAGCCATTAGAAGGTGTATTACATCACACGTTGTTTTTTGATGAAAGCTTAGATGACCACGGAAGAGAGATCTACGAAAATCCAAAATGGCCAACGAAACCGTTGTTTTATGTCAGCTGCGTGAGTAAAACAGACCCAAAAAGTGCTCCCGAAGGAATGGAAAATGTTTTTATTCTAATACCCACGGCTCCTGGGTTGGATGAGTCAGAAGACACCCGTGAAAAGTACCTCGATATTGTATTAGATCGTTTGGAGCAGCGTACGGGCCAAAAAGTCCGAGAGCATATCATTTTTCAGCGCTCATATGCGCATCGTGAGTTCATTGAAGATTATCACGCGTTCAAGGGGAATGCCTATGGTTTGGCGAATACCCTGGATCAAACGGCTATTTTAAAGCCGGCAATGAAAAGTAAAAAAGTAAAAAACCTTTATTTCACTGGACAATTAACCACTCCAGGACCCGGAGTTCCTCCCTCGCTAATCAGCGGCCAGGTAGTCTCGGGTGAAGTTTTAAAGGACCTAAAATATGTCAGAGATGAAAGCCCTGTATGATCAAGTAAGTTTGCAGAGTAGCAAAATAGTTACTCGTTCTTACAGCACCTCTTTTTCATTGGGAATTAGGCTGCTTAGTAAAGACCTGCACGACCCTATTTACGCCATTTACGGTTTTGTTCGATTGGCAGACGAAATTGTAGACACCTTTCACGATTTCGACAAGCGCGCATTGCTTCAGCGTTTTAAAGAAGATACCTACACGGCACTTGATGAGGGAATTAGTTTAAACCCCATTTTACACAGTTTTCAAGCCGTAGTAAACGAATATAAAATCGAGCTCGAGCTCATCGAGGCATTTCTGTATTCCATGGAAATGGATTTGGTCGATCAAGAATATGATCAAGAAGCTTTTGAAAAGTATATTCTCGGTTCAGCCGAAGTAGTGGGCTTAATGTGCTTGCGCGTTTTTTGCGAAGGAAACGAAGAACAATATCAATCGCTAAAGGCTCCAGCAATGAAGCTGGGCGCGGCATTCCAAAAAGTAAATTTTCTGCGCGACTTAAAAGCGGATTATGAAAAACTTGGACGCAGTTATTTCCCCAGTGTCGATTTGGAACGATTCGATCTGCCGAGCAAACGAGATATTGAAGCCGATATAGAACAAGACTTTGCGGAAGCATATGAGGGCATCAAAAGGCTTCCAAAAAAGGCAAAATTAGGTGTTTACCTAGCGTACGTCTATTACGTGCGCCTTTTCAATAAAATTCAGAATACGGAGCCTCTTACGATTATGGAAGAACGTGTTCGTATCCCGAACTCTCGGAAATACTCCTTAATGCTCGGAAGTTATTTCCGTTATCGATTGAACATATTGTAATGACCTACGAAGAACAAGTTGTATTAGTAGATACAGAAGATCGGCCTATCGGCCAGATGGAGAAAATGGAGGCCCACAGAAAAGGCCTACTCCACCGTGCATTTTCTGTTTTTATTTTAAACAATAATGGAGAGTTGATGCTGCAACAACGGGCTTTTGAAAAGTACCACAGCGGTGGTTTATGGACCAATAGCTGTTGCAGTCACCCAAGGCCCGGAGAAAATGTATTAGATGCCGGCACGCGCAGACTTCAAGAAGAGATGGGCTTTAAAGTGCCCTTGGAAAAAGCGTTTGACTTTATTTATAAGGCCGACCTAGACAATGACTTGGTTGAACATGAACTGGACCATGTTCTTCTCGGCGGGTTTAATGGATCTCCGGTTTTAAACCCTCTCGAAGTGGCCAGCTATAGATGGGTAAGTCTTCCTGCCGTGAAGGCAGAAATGGAAGAGCATCCAGATCGCTTTACCGCTTGGTTTCGTATTTGCTTTGAACCTTTTCACCGGTACGTAAACGACTCGTTGAAGTCGATTGCGATAGCCGAATAAAAATATAATGAACGTAACAGTACACAGAAAAGCCCATTTCAATGCGGCGCATAAACTCTGCAATAAATCGTGGAGCGATGAAAAAAACAAGGCCGTTTTTGGTAAATGTGCGAATGAGCATTTTCACGGGCACAATTATGACCTCATTGTAAGCGTAAAAGGGCCCATTGATCCGGAAACGGGCTATGTGCTCGATATGAAATACTTAAAAGACATTGTTCGAGAGGAAGTAGAAGAACCTTTTGACCATAAAAATTTGAATCTGGACACCCCCGAATTCAAAGATTTAAACCCAACCGCTGAAAATATTGCAGTGGTTATTTGGAATAAGCTTCGCAATCGAATTGAAGCGAAGTACGAATTAAAAATTACACTTTATGAAACGCAACGGAATTTCGTTGAGTACGACGGAAAATAACGGATATAACTCGAACGGAGTAAATGGGGGTTCCAACGGATATGCCAGTAATGGCACGTCCATTGCCGAACTGCTCGACGATTCGGAAGACTTTATTGGAGAAAATCATGTAGGTACGAGCAAAGATACACCGATGCTTCCTGATGCTTTTGATTTAACCGATGAAGAAAAGATCGATCAAATAGCTTTTCACTTTGGTAAAATCATGGATACACTCGGACTCGACCGTTCCGATGATAGCCTGAAAGGAACGCCAAAAAGAGTGGCTAAAATGTACGTCCAAGAAGTGTTTTCAGGCCTGAATCCGGCCAACAAGCCCGAAGTGCGCATGTTCGAAAACAAATATGGCTACAACGAAATGCTCGTCGAAAAGAATATTACCCTGCACTCTTATTGTGAGCACCACTTTGTTCCCATTCTTGGGAAGGCGCACGTCGCCTACAAAAGCAACGGAAATGTAATCGGCTTAAGTAAAATCAACCGCGTAGTGCGCTATTTCGCCAAAAGACCGCAAGTACAAGAGCGTTTGACGGAGCAAATTGCCGAAGAATTGAAACGAATACTTCAAACCGAAGACGTTGCGGTCATTATTGATGCCGAACACATGTGCGTAAGTACTCGTGGAATTGAGGATGTGAATAGTAGCACCGTAACAGCGCACTATTCCGGCGTATTCAAAGAGGAGCGCGCACAAAATGAATTATTTAAATACTTAGACTGATGTTCGGACTATTCAAAAATGATCCCATTAAGAAGTTGGAAAAGGAGTATCGCAAAAAGCTCGAAGAAGCACGCGATATACAGCGCCAAGGAGACGTCTTAAAGGCGGGACAAGTAACCACAGAGGCAGAAGAGATTTATAAAAAAATAGAAGCACTTAGGAGTAATGGTTGATTCCATTTCTGTGCTCTTAATTCGATAGAGACTGAACTCATGGCAAATTATTTAATCATTGGAGGTAGCTCCGGAACCGGACTCAAATTGATTCAAGACCTTTTGGATCAAGGACACACGATCTGGTCTGCTAGCAGAACTCAGGGAGCTTTGGAACAATTGCCGAACGTTCAATGGCAATCGTACGATGTCACCGATCCGGACGCTGAATTGACGAACCTTCCCGAGATGCTCAACGGACTGGTTTATTGTCCGGGTACCATCAATTTGAAGCCCTTCCACATGCTGCGAGAAAAGGTGTTTCGCGATGAAATGGAGGTGAATTATTTTGGGGCGGTACGCACTATTCAACAAGCGCTCTCTTCTTTAAAGAAGGCCGAGCACGCTTCGATAGTACTCATGAGTAGCGTAGCGGTTCAAACAGGAATGCCCTATCACGCAAGTATCGCTTCCGCCAAGGGAGCCATTGAAGGTTTAACAAGAGCCCTAGCCTCTGAGTTTGCCCCTAAAATTCGCGTGAATGCCGTTGCATTGAGTTTAGTCGATACGCCCCTCGCGGGCCGATTGTTAAACTCGGATACCAAAAAAGAAAACAGTGCCGAACGTCATCCTCTAAAACGGTTCGGAACAGTTGAAGATAGCTCACAAGCCATCCAGTTTTTATTAGGTCCAACCGCAGGTTGGATGAGTGGACAAATTATGCAAGTAGACGGAGGCATGTCGGCCCTTCGCTCAATTTAAAGCCATGGAAGATAAACGCTTTACATCCGTTGATTTTGTTAATATGGAGCGCCGTTTTCGGGCCCATTTTTTCAATTCGCTGAGCGGGTTTAAAAGTGTGAACCTGTGCGGAACGGAAGACAAAAAGGGTAAATCCAATTTAGCCATCTTGAACTCCGTTTTTCACCTCGGTAGTAACCCTCCATTGATGGGGATGATCATGCGCCCGGCAACGGTGCCAAGACATACACTCTCGAATATTATTGAACAAGATCACTATACTTTCAACCATATTAATAAGGAGATCATTCACGAAGCACACCAGACTTCGGCAAAGTATACGCGTACACAAGATGAATTCGAGATGGTTGGATTAACACCCTATTATTCTGACAACCTAAGAGCTCCATACGTACTGGAATCGAAAGTGAAAATCGGTCTCAAGTTTCGAGAGCGAGTAAACATTGCTTCCAATCATACGATTCTTATCGTTGGCGAAGTAGTGGAAGTCATATTGCCATCAGGAGCGGTCGGACTCGATGGGTTTGTGGATTTGCAAGAAGCAGGGACGCTTACCGGTTCTGGACTCGACGCCTACCTTGAAACGAAAAAAGTAGCTCGCTTGTCCTACGCAAGACCCTACGAGGAAATTAAAGAGATCGAAGCGTTTATGTCGATGATGAAAGAATGAGTGGTCCATTGAATTTCTTTTGGCATCGGCGCGATTTGCGTACAGAGGATAATCGAGGACTTGCGGAAGCGCTCAATCGTCCCGGTCAGACACAACCCGTTTTTATTTTCGATAAGGCCATCCTAGGCCTTTTGGAGGATAAAAGCGATGCCCGTGTAACTTTTATACACGGTGAAATTGAACGGCTCAAAAAAGAGTACGAAGAACTGGGAGCCACTTTGCTCGTCGCATACGGGAATCCCGTTGAAGTTTGGTCGAAATGGCTAAAGAAATACTCCATTGCTTCCATAAGCACCAATGAGGACTACGAACCTTATGCCCGCGAAAGAGATAAGCAGATTAGAGCGCTCGCCCTAGCGGCCGGAACGCAATTTTCTTCCTTTAAGGATCACGTTGTTTTTGAGAAAAGCGAAGTCACTAAAGAAGACGGATCTCCCTATGTGGTTTATACGCCGTACTCTAAAATCTGGAAGAAGCGACTTACACAAGACGACATTGCCGCTGCCCCTTCGAAAGAGCGTTTGTCTTCTTTGTTAAAAGCAGCTCCAGCGGAACTTCCAACACTTGCTGAAATGGGGTTTCAGAAAAGCGCTCTTTCATTTCCGAGCGTTTCCCTGAATGAAGCTATTGTATCGTCGTATGACCAAACAAGAGATATTCCCTCTCTTCGAGGTACCACTCGAATGAGTCTTCATTTGAGGTTTGGTACCGTTTCTATTCGTTTTTTGACAAGACGCGCCATGGCTCTAAATGAGAAGTATTTAAACGAGCTTATCTGGCGCGATTTCTATCAATCTATTCTGTATCATTTTCCCTTTGTCGATGGACGCTCCTTTCGGCCCGAATATGAGGCTATAGAGTGGGAAAATGATGAAGAGCAATTTCGAGCTTGGTGCGATGGAAGAACGGGCTATCCCATTGTAGATGCGGGTATGCGTGAGTTGAATGCCACCGGCTTCATGCACAATCGCGTCCGCATGATCGTGGCCTCTTTTTTAACGAAGCACTTACTCATCGATTGGAGGTGGGGCGAGGCTTATTTCGCTCAGAAATTGTTGGATTTTGAATTGGCCTCTAATAACGGAGGATGGCAGTGGGCAGCGGGATGTGGCGTGGATGCCGCACCGTATTTCCGCGTGTTTAATCCCGAACTTCAAATGAAAAAATTCGATCCGGACATGATCTATGTTCGGAAATGGGTTCCAGAATATCAAGAGCTTCACTACCGACCTATTGTCGATCATAAAATGGCTCGATTAAGGGCTATTGATCGGTACAAAACCGGAATAGAGAAGGGGAGAAGTAGAGCCTAGAGATAAAGTTATTTGAGGATCGTCAGATCAATCCATTTCCGCGCATCGAGCAGATTATCCGGATTTATCCCGTGAACCATCGGATATTCATGGTACTCAACCTTTGCGTCCAGGCTTAACAAATAATCTCTACTCTTTTGTGCCCCTTCTACAGATAAAACGGGATCTTCTGTTCCGTGAGAAATAAAGAAAGGAGGAAGTGTCGAGCCGTTAGGCTCTTCTTCTGGCATTATTTCCGGCATCAAATACGAGCTGAGTGCCAAGACGCCACAAAAGAATTCGGGGCGTCTAAAAGCCGTCGCGTAGCTGATCATTCCGCCTTGGGAAAAGCCAAGTAAAATCACCTTTTTCCGATTGTAGGAATACTTCTCTTCAATCTGATCTAAAAACAACTGCAAGGTTTCAATAGATCTGTTTGCCTGATCAAAATCCGACTTAACCCCGGTATCCGATTGCTGGAAATTCCACCAAGCATATCCACCCCATGGAAGTCGATGAGGTGCTTGAGGGGCAATAATGAGAGCTTCATCCGGAAGCTCAGAAGCTAAGCTGAATAAATCGTTCATATCGGCGCCATAGCCGTGCAGGAGCACAATTAATGGAGCAGCATTAGATTCCGTAAGAGGTTGGCGAATATTGTATTCAAGTTCCAAAGGAGCCATTTTTAAGATTTAACGTACGTGCCAATATGCACTTTTGGGTTCGTCGAATGTACGTTTTCTAAATATTTTTTTATCGAAAAAGTACTGGAACTGAAGGCCATATCTGAATAAGGAATATTCGGTGGGTCAAAGAATTCTATTTCCGATGATTCTGGTGTCAATTCAAAATAATTTGAATTCAAAGCAACTAAAAAGTGAACGTATACCTGATTTGCATGAGGTAAATTATACAGCGAATGAAGCCCTAATATTTCTCCTTCTGCCATGGATTCTTCCTTGAGTTCACGAAGAGCGCCTTCTTCTACGGTTTCGCCGTTTTCGAGGAAACCACTGGGCAAATTCCACAACCCGAATCTGGGTTCAATATTTCTTCGGCACAACATGATTTTGTTTTCCCAAATTGGAACCGAACCAACGATTACTCGAGGGTTTTGATAGTGAATCGTACCACAGCTTGGGCAAATATGCCGCAGTCGATTATCACCTTCTGGAATTTTAAATTCGAGGTCCGAAGAACCGCAATGAGAGCAAAAATTCAAACTGAAAAAATGAGTTTGTTCATGGATAATAGAAAACACAGAGTGGATAAAAAGGTTTTGTAAACCGAACCTTTACCTTCATGTGTCGTTGTAACCCAAAATAAGAAAGAAATGGACATAAGGAACAAACTGGTCGTCGTTACAGGAGTGAGCAAGGGAATTGGTTTTGAGCTTCTGAAACAACTTATTGATAAAGGTGCTATTGTTGCAGGCTGGGGGAGAACCCGCCCCGATTATAATCACGATCAGTTTCATTTTTTTCCTTGCGATATTGGTCAAGAAAAAAGCATCCAAGAAACGGCTGCGGCTACCTTGGAAAAATTGGGTGCAGTGTCCGCTTTGGTCAATAATGCGGGTTTTGGTGTTTACGGGAATTTCGAAGATCAATCTTGGTCCGATTGGAAAGCGATGTTTGACGTGAATGTTCTAGGTTTATTTGAGGTTACTCGGAACCTACTCGGTTCGATGAAATCGACGGGCGAAGCGCACATCGTAAATATTAGCTCGATTGCCGGATTAAACGGTGTGAAAGGATTTTCTGGATATGTCGGAACAAAGCATGCAGTGCGCGGAATGAGTCATTCCTGGTTTCAAGAACTGCGCGAATTCGGTATCAAGGTCACAACCATTTATCCAGGAAGCGTAAATACGAATTTCTTTGATGATATAGATGTTGTTGAAGCCAACGAAAATATGATGCGACCTCAAGATGTTGCAAATAGTATTATTCAGGTGCTCGAAACCCATCACAATTATTTGCCCGTGGATTTAGAAATTCGTCCGCTCAAGCCCAAAGGGTGAAAAAGGCCGATTGAACAAATAGATCGTCTCATTCCGTAGAAGTAAGAACTAACTTTAAGATAATGAGCACTTCAACCAACCGACTCAAACTCCAATACGGACTCGCCCTTTTCATTGGGCTCACGTCATTTTTTATTCTAATGAAGGTGCTTGGCCTTGTCCATGTATTAGAATTGAGAATTTTCAACTTATTTATTCTAGGCGCAACTATTTACGCGGGAATTAAAGCGTACCGCGATCGTTTCGAAGAAGGTGTAAACTACTTTAATAGTTTTCGCTTTGGACTAGCTGTTGGAGGAATTGGTATTCTCCCCTTTGCGCTCATGATGCTCATATATTTGTCTGCAAACCCAGCATTTATGGCTGAAGTGCAGGCCACGGAAATCATGGGGCCCTACTTGAATCCGGTCAATATTGGATTTGTACTGGTTGCCGAAGGACTGGGCTCCGCTTTCCTTGTAACTTATACCGTGATCCAGTACTTAAAGTCGCTGCGGCCGAGTAGGATTCGCAAGTAATTCACTCGAGCCAGAAGGCCCGATAGGCTCCGTCGGGGTCGTAGAGTTCTGCTTGTTTTTGTGTGTTGAAGTACCGTTGGCCACGCGGATCGGCGCCATTGCCAGCAAGGTAGGTCCAATTGCCATAGTTACTCGCGACGTCGTAGTCGATTAAAAGGCTTTCAAACCATTCGGCGCCCCACAACCAGTCTATTTGAAGGTCATTTATTAGGAAGCTGGCGGCATTTTGTCGCCCACGGTTACTCATGAAGCCGGTCTTCCGCAACTCAATCATATTGGCATCAATAAAGGCGTTTCCCGTTTTTCCGCGGGTCCAGTCTTCAAATTGGGCTTGTTTTTCATCGCTTATTTCTCGGCCTACGGCCGGATGTTGAAAGAACGACCTCCCGAGCTTCATCGACTTGAAACGAAAAAAATCGCGCCACAATAATTCGAACACCAACCAATAAGTGCTTTCATTTTTCTCAATAGCGTTTTCGTACTTCTTCACCTCACAATAGACTCTTCGAGCCGATAGGCTCCCATTCGCCAGCCAAGGCGAGAACTTACTCGAGTAATCCGCGCCCAGCATTCCGTTCCGCGTTTCTTTGTACTTCCGTAATAAGTTCTGCTCCCAGAAATAACTTTGTAACCGACCCAATCCTTCACTCTCACCACCTTTAAAAGGAAGAACACCTTTAGACTCTTCTTGGGGCGGTTCTAGGCCGAGTTGCTCGAGCTCCGGAATGGGGCCTGCCGATACAGTATCCGTATAAGTCAATAGACTTGGGATCGGAAACTCGGCCCGAATAACCCAGTTAGATTCTTGTTTTTTGCGCCACGACGTAAAGCCATTAGGCAATTTTGGAATCCCTCGAACCACGTCTTCGGGGTGCACGAGCGTGTGCCCAGAATAGGGCTCCATGGGTATTCCTAAAGCGGCCACCTCTTCTTCTTCACGAATTTCTTCACGAGTCGTTTCTTTCTGATAATAGATGACATCTATGGGCGAGTGCTCATGGATTTCAGCAATCGTTTCCACGGCGCTATTTTGTCGCACAATTAAATCGCTTCCGAGCGATTGAAGGTTATAGCGAAGTTGCTTTACGCTTTCAGTGGTGAATTGCGCACGAAAAGATCCCGTTTTAGGGAACCCAGCTGTCGTGGTTTGGAAATGCCTCGGATCAAAACAATACACGCCAATTTGATTCCGCTGTTCTTTACTGGCCCGATAGAGGCCTTCGTGATCGTGAATTCGCAAGTCGTTTCGAAACCAGATTAAAGCGTTCATAGAAGATTCAGATTCAATTTTCCTGTTGTTGTTTGTTTCGTCGGCATCGCTCACTGCAGTATTTTACTGAGTCCCAATTTAAACTCCACTTTTTGCGCCAACTAAAGGGTCGGTTGCAAACTGGGCAGGTTTTCTCTGGCAAGTGAGGTTTTAAATGCATAGAGCATTAACCCGCAGACGTCGGGCATGGTTCAAAAAAAGAAATCCCTCCGAGTAGGAGGGACTTCAGCGCGAGAAACTTTTTTGAGGTCTAGGTTTAACCTTCTGTAGTGGCTTCACCGATGGGCCAATAGATGTTTGTAATCCACTTTGCCGTGTCGGGCTCTGCGCCCGGATCGGTTATGTATTCTTCAATAGGACCACCGACCATTTGCCAGCCTTGGGTAACAACGTATTCTTCCGCAGCCATATACACGGGCGTCATTTCTTCATAGGCTCCCATGTGCGCGGTAGTCATATAGCGTCCGCCTGGCGTCATTCCTTCCATAACTGGTGGACTCGGAGCTTTATCTGTATTCACACTCACAAACGTTTTAAACGAGCAAAGACCGTTTTCTGGGTCCCACTTCGTGTACTCGCACATTGGAACGCCTTCCATGTTTTGAGCATCTTCACCTAAAAAGCCCATTAAGGCACCAAAGCCTTCGCCCATACCGGCAGCAATATCGCTCATGGCGACATCCTGCATTTCAACGTAATAGATTTCTTTTTGCTCCATCATAACTTCTTCGAACAAAAAGGCCTGCTCCGCGGGAGCCGCAGATGCTGCCGAGTCGATTCGGGAGAGCCCCGCTTCAAATTGAGGTCCTAGGGCACCATCCATGACCAATCCGACCCATCTTTGGAAGAAGGGGAATTCCATATTGGCCGTCCACTTAACATTGATTCCACCTTCGGCTTCGGAGAGTTCCCAACTACCGTCTACGGAACCCATACCTTCGAATTCAATTTTTGTGTTCATCGATTCATTCGGCTCGATTGCCACAATAGTTAACTTTCCGACGCCCAGGTTAGGGTTTTCACTGTTCCAAGAGTACCAAGCGTCGACACCGCTTGAAGGATCGCTATAGACAAATTCGGCATTGGGATCTGTGCGGTACCATTCCGACCAATTCTGCCAATTACGAACATCACTGATTTGATTAAAAATGGCTTCTGGGGTGTCGTCCATCACTCGTTCTCTAGTTACGGCCACGTCTTTTGGAAGGGCCGCGTTTACAATTACAAATACTCCAAACAGCACGAGGGGTATAATTAGAATAATTTTTAATGCTTTCATTTGATTTGAGGTTTTGATTTAGCCCCTTGTAATGTACGAATTTTGGTACTTTAGCGCCCTATAATGAATACTTTAGCAATGAAAAAGCTTCTTTTAATCGCCCTCGCGGGCGGACTCATAACCGCGTGTAATACCAATCCTGCCGAGCAGGCAGGCAGCGAAAAAACGGCCGACGAATTTGTTTGGCAGACCGAGCAATTCGCCGATATTAAGATTCTTCGGTACCAAGTTCCGGGGTTCGATCGACTTTCAGACCAACAAAAAGAATTGGTTTATTACCTCACGGAAGCAGGAATGGCCGGTCGCGATATTATTTACGATCAGAATTATCGTTACAACCTCGATATTAGAAGGGCTTTAGAGCATATTGTAGCCAATTACCAAGGCGAAAAAGGCGCTGAATGGGATGCATTCATGGTGTATACGAAGCGCGTATGGTTCTCGAATGGTATCCATCACCATTACAGTATGTCCAAAATCACTCCTGAGTTTTCACAAACTTATTTTCAGAGCTTGTTGAACGCAACAGAGTACAATTTGGATCCAAAAAATCAAGTGGCCATGTTCGATCAGGAAGTGGATAACAAGAAAGTAAACCTCGACCCAAATAAAGGATTACTCTTAGCCTCCGCAACGAATTTCTACGATCCAGAAGTAACGGAATCTGAAGTGGATGCCTTTTATGCCGGTATGATGGCCAGTGCAGAGAATAAGTCGGTATCCTTTGGACTCAATTCAAAGATTGTCAAGAATGAAGAAGGTCAGTTAGAGGAATCGGTTTGGAAAATAGACGGTATGTACGGACCCGCGATTGAACAAATTGTCTACTGGCTCGAAAAAGCGGCGAATGTTGCTGAAAATGAAGCCCAAGAAAAAGCACTTCGCTTACTCATTGAATATTACAAAACAGGAGACCTCGAAACATGGGATGAGTACAACGTCGCGTGGGTAGAAGCCACAGAAGGCGATATCGATTACATCAATGGATTTATTGAGGTATACAACGATCCAAAAGGATATAGAGGAAGTTACGAGAGTATTGTGGAAATCAATGACTTCGACGCCTCCGAACGTATGGCCGTAGTGGCTGAAAATGCTCAGTATTTTGAGGATAACAGCACCATCATGGACGAGCATAAAAAAGCAAACGTCGTTGGAGTTAGCTATAAAGTAGTGAACGTAGCCGGTGAATCGGGCGATGCGGCTCCAAGTACTCCCATTGGTGTGAACTTGCCCAATGCCAACTGGATTCGAGCGCAACACGGCTCTAAATCGGTTAGCCTTGGAAACATTGTGGGCGCGTACGAAGCTGCTGCAGGTAAAGGCTTTCTAGAAGAGTTCGTTTACGAAGAAGAAAAAAGAGAGCGCATTAAAGAATACGGAAAACTCGGTTCAAAAATGCACACGGCCCTGCACGAAGTTATAGGGCATGCTTCGGGTCAGTTAAATGAAGGTATAGGAACGCCTAAGGAAACCTTAAAGAATTATGCGAGTACCCTGGAAGAAGCGCGTGCCGATTTGGTTGCGCTTTATTTCATCATGGATCCAAAAATGGTAGAGCTAGGCTTAATGCCGAGTCTGGATGTCGGATTTGCGGAATACGACTCGTATATGATGAACGGATTAATGACGCAGTTGCGCAGACTAGAAGAAGGGGACGTTTTGGAAGAAGCGCATATGAGAAACCGCCAAATCAACGCCAGTTGGGTATTCGAGAAAGGACAGGCAAACAACGTAGTATCTTATGATTTGCACGATGGAAAAACCTACGTAACTATAAACGATTACGAGGCACTTCGCGGTTTGTTCGGAGACCTATTGCGCGAAATTCAGCGCATTAAATCGGAAGGCGATTATGAAGCTGGCCGTGCCCTGGTAGAAAATTATGGGGTTCAAGTAAATACAGAATTACATGCAGAAGTATTGAAGCGAGCAGAGGCTTTGAATTCGGCTCCTTACAGCGGATTTATTAATCCTGTAATTCGTCCTGGAGGCGAAGGAGAAGACGCCTACGTAGTGGAATACCCTATGGACTTCACAGAACAAATGATGTACTACGCAGAGAAGTACAGTTTTTTGAAATAAGCGCCTTTTAAGTTTTTTATTCGCCGTGAATCAGTGAATTGAACTTTAGAATAATGGAAATAAAAAAGCCCTCGAAATGGATTTTTCGAGGGCTTTTTTAATGAGGTACATGGAATTACTTCAGATCAAATCGATCAAGTTCCATCACCTTGGTCCAAGCAGCAGCGAAGTCCTGAATCATTTTTTCATTCGCGTCACTACTGGCGTATACTTCAGCAAGGGCTCTCAATTCCGAATTAGAACCGAAGATTAAATCGGCCCGTGTGGCCATCCATTTCGTTTCTCCCGTTTTGCGATCTTTTCCTTCAAACAATTCCTGCGTATCTGAAGTCGGTGCCCATTCGGTACTCATGTCGAGGAGATTTACGAAAAAGTCGTTGGTCAAAGCTCCCGGACGTTCTGTTAATATACCGTAATCCGATTGATCGTAATTAGCATCCATCGCGCGCATTCCTCCAACTAATACGGTCATTTCTGGAGCAGACAAAGTCAATAACTGCGCTTTGTCGATCAAAAGCTCTTCTGTGGTCAGCGTGTAGGCTGTTTCTTGATAGTTTCTAAAACCATCTGCCATGGGTTCTAAAACAGCCATGGAGGCAACATCCGTTTGTTCTTGGCTAGCATCCATACGACCTGGAGAAAAGGGTAATTCTAATGAATGACCTGCTTTCTTAGCCGCATTTTCTACACCCACATTTCCTCCAAGTACAATTAAATCGGCCATCGATACTTTAGTATCGCCTTTGCCGCTGTTAAAGTCGTTTTGAATCTCTTCAAAAGATTTTAAAACCTTAGCCAACTGCTCTGGGTTGTTCGCCTCCCAGCTATTTTGCGGCTCTAAGCGAATACGTGCACCATTTGCTCCGCCTTTCATATCTGAACCTCTAAAGGTCGAAGCAGATGCCCAAGCTGTGCTTATGAGTTCTTGATCTGTTAATCCCGAAGTTCTAATTTGCTTCTTTAATGCATCGATGTCCTTATCCGAAACTAGATCGTGGTTCACGGCCGGAATGGGATCTTGCCATATAAACTCTTCTTCCGGAATTTCGGGTCCTAAGTAAGCTGATTTAGGTCCCATGTCGCGGTGAGTTAATTTGAACCAAGCCTTGGCAAAAGCCAAATTGAATTCTTCAGGATTCTCTAAAAAACGACGTGAAATTTTTCCGTATTCAGGATCAAATCGGAGCGAAAGATCCGTTGTCAACATCGTTGGACGGAGCATTTTTTCTTTGTCAAATGCATCGGGCACCATTACTTCTGGGTCTTTAGCTACCCATTGGTGGGCTCCGGCCGGACTCTTAGTTAATTCCCATTCGTTTTCGAAGAGGCTCATGAAGAATCCATGACTCCATTCGGTTGGCGTCGCGGTCCATACTACTTCAAGACCAGAGGTGATGGCATCTGGGCCTTTCCCAGATTTGTAATCGCTTTTCCATCCAAATCCTTGTTCTTCAATAGCCGCAGCTTCTGGTTCTGCTCCTACATTCGAGGCAGGTCCGGCGCCATGCGTTTTTCCGAGTGTATGTCCGCCCGCAATGAGGGCGACAGTTTCTTCATCGTTCATGCCCATACGTCCAAAAGTCTCACGAATGTCTTTTGCGGCAGCGATCGGGTCGGGGTTTCCATTCGGCCCCTCCGGGTTTACATAGATCAAACCCATTTGAACCGCAGCTAACGGACTTTCTAATTCGCGATCCCCCGTGTAGCGCTTGTCTTCGAGCCATTTAGATTCAGGGCCCCAATAAACATTACTTGCAGGTTCCCATACGTCGGCTCTACCACCGGCAAAACCAATGGTTTCAAATCCCATAGATTCCAAGGCTACATTTCCCGTAAGAATCATTAGATCGGCCCATGAAATTTTACTTCCGTACTTCTGTTTAATGGGCCATAATAAGCGCCTTGCTTTATCGAGATTCCCGTTGTCGGGCCAGCTGTTGATTGGCGCAAAACGCTGCTGACCTTCTCTCGATCCTCCGCGTCCATCGCCCGTTCTATAAGTTCCGGCACTGTGCCATGCCATTCGAATGAATAAGGGCCCATAATTTCCGTAGTCGGCTGGCCACCATTCTTCAGATTGCGTCATTAAAGCCGTAAGATCGGCCTTCAATGCCGCATAATCTAGTTCTGTAAAGGCTTCTTCGTAATCAAATTCAGCACCCATGGGGTCGGATAAATTTGAGTTTTGGCGAAGCACACTAAGGTTGAGTTGATTGGGCCACCACTCTCTGTTGGTCTTTGCTTCCTGACTTGTTGCATTCGGTGCATGGGCGTCGGCCATCGATTGGCCGCCATCGAGTGAAAGTGTTTTGCCCGTAACAGGGCAGGTAGCTACATTTTCAGTACTCACCTCGGTCTGATTTTGACCAAAAAGAAGAATACCGCTGAACAATAAAACGGATGTAATTAATTTTTTCATGGTTGTTTGGGTTAATGAACTTTATTGATGTGTAATTTCCGTTACGAAGAGACTATTTATAAAGATTATGTCAAAACTATCTTGATAGATAAAACCTATTAAGTAGTGTTAGCGTCAATAGCAATTAGGTTTTCAGAATTCTTGTTTTTCTTGAACCTCCCACGTATGATCGGCCATAAGTCGTACGGAAGCTACAAATTCGGGAAAAGATTTTGAACGCCCCCATTCATTGGGTCCAATTAAGGACAAGATGTTTTCGTTGTCCTCTTTCCGGTATAAATGGTAGATATGGTTGATTTCTGGCTGAAAGCCAATCTCCGCCGAATAAATCATTTCGGATACCTCTTTTCTTTCTTCAATTGCTTTTGCCTGAACGGCAAGAAGCTCAATTTGCTCTTTTATCTGATTTAGCTGCTGATCCGTCTGTTCGAACATAGCGCTCAAGGCCTTGATGCGAACTTTCTTTTTATCGACTTTTTCAATTTTAGCACTTCCTACATGGTGCGCATACTCCAGTGTACTGGGTTTATCCGTGATTTTATCTTCATCGATCGGATTTACAAAGTCTTTTTTCATTCCAATATTCTTTTCGTCCGTTTCGAGATGCTTCGTTCAGCAGTGGTGTGCATAGCTAAGATACGGAAACGTTCTTTTCTAACGGAGGCCCATTTTTGCGCTGCCCAGATTTTTTTTCGCGCCCTTCGGGCCGATTCTTCCACATTGACAATTGGCGCGGGATATTGTTCACCAAGCTTGAATCTATAGAGCTCTTGCTCCATTAAAGTCATGCTCCAGGGTTCGTGAATAAATTCGGTAGGAACGGCTTCTAGTTCGGGAATCCACTTGCGAATAAAATGTCCGTCCGGATCATGATCGAGTCCTTGCTTTACCGGATTGTAAAGGCGAACTAAATTAATACCTGTGGTTCCAGCCTGCATTTGAAGTTGTGGAAAGTGAATGCCCGGTTCAAAATCGAGAAATACATTTGCTAAATGGGGGGCGCCTTTCTGCCACGGCTGCCATAAATGATGCGTTAGGAAGCTGACGAGCATCGCCCGCATTCGAAAATTCAGGTATCCTGTAGTATTCAGCGAGCGCATACAAGCGTCGACCATAGGAACTCCTGTTTCGCCTTTTTTCCAAGCTTCGACCCAATCGGCCCGATAGGGCTTTTCTAAACCCTCAAACCCGCGATTTAAATCTTCAAACTCCATGCGACATTCACTCTCGAATTTTTGAATGAAATGGCAATGCCAATGAATGCGCGAAATAAAAGCGCTTAAATTTCTTTTGTTTCCCTTTTTCCATGCAGCCCTAGCGGCCTGATATACCTGTCGCACGCTGATGGTGCCCCAAGCTAAATGTGTACTTAACCTCGAACAACTTTCAATAGCCAATCCGGGCTTTCCAATTTGACTCCGGTAATGATGACTTCTTTCATTTAAGAAACTTCCCAATCGTTCATGAGCCGCCTTTTCCCCAGCGGCTTGATAATTAATAGGATAACGATCCCATTCCGATTTTAAACTCTTTGGAAAGGGCTTAAAAAGCACGGTTGGCAGATCCGACCAGAGGGCTTTTTTCCAGCTCGGATTTTTTCGCGAAGCACTCATCAATGCACGCCAATCAACGTCCCAATCCGATCTGTGCTTTCTGCCCCGCGTGACCCCTTGTTGGCGGTATTCAACCCATTCAATTGAATGCTTTCGACAGAATTCAGCAACTTCTTTATCTCGATTGAAGGTGCTTAAAAGACCCGATTCTTGATGTGAAAAAAGGCGATTGAAAACACCCTTTGAATGAAGCGCGCTCAGAATAGGACATACCTCCCCATAAATTGCAAATGCATCACCGCCGTGATCTGTTACGCGCTGCTTGAATTCTTTGAATGAGGCCCACATAAATTGCCAATGCCGAAGGCTCATCTCGGGATGATCAATAAGTGAAGGCTCCACAATCCAAACAATCAAGTTGGCTTCCCCCGTTTCAATCGCTCTGTAAATGGGTTCGTGATCGCGCGTTCTGAAATCGCGTTTTAGCCAAATGACATTCACAATTGATCTAAATTTTCAAGTACCCATTCCGCCCGATCCCGAATCTTATTTCGCTGCTCCGGATCCATTCTATCCAGATTCCGGTACGCCATACCAATACGTGGATTCTTTTTGAACTCATTTTCGTGTCGTTCATAAAAATTCCAATACAAGCTGTTAAACGGGCAAGCATTTTCCCCTACCTTTTCTTTGTAATTGTAGGTGCAACCCGAGCAATAATTGCTCATTTTGTTTACGTAGTTCGCACTAGAGTTATAGGGCTTGGTCCCTACAATTCCCCCGTCTGCGAATTGACTCATACCGCGGGTGTTGGGCATTTCGACCCACTCAATCGCATCAATGTATATCCCTAAGTACCATCGGTCTAGTTCGTGGGGGTCGATTCCCGCGAGCAAACCAAAATTGCCGGTAATCATTAGCCGTTGAATATGATGTGCGTAGGCTTCATCTAAGCTTTGAGTAACGGCGTGTTTAATGCAATTCATTTTGGTGTTTCCGTCCCAAAAGTAGGAGGGGAGTTTTCTTTTGGCTTTCAAGAAATTCATGGTTCCAAACTCGGGCATATGCGCCCAATAGATTCCCCGCATGTATTCGCGCCACCCAATGATTTGTCGAACAAAGCCTTCGATTTGATTGAGTTCAATATCGTCCCTTTGGCGGAACTCCTGAATACACCGCTGAACAACGGTCAAGGGCGATATCATTTTTAAATTTAGGGCAAAACTCAATCGGCTGTGGTACAGCGACCAGCCCCTCGTGTCCATGGCGTCTTGGTATGTTCCAAAAAGGGGTAAGAGGTTTTCCGCAAAATAATTGAGCAGCTCAAGCGCCTCACGGCGCGATGTGGGCCATTTAAATGAATGGGGGTCAATATTCCCAATAGTACGTACTTCTTCAGCGCGAATCATCCGAACCAAATCACGTACGTCTAAATCAAATTCTAAAGCTTCGGGTATCGGGGCGCTTTTTGGTAGTTTTTTCCGATTGGCGCCATCGTAATTCCATTTACCGCCCTCGGGCTGGTCACCGATCATTAAGAGTCCGTGCTTCTTGCGCATCGAACGGTAAAACGACTCCATCAGGTAGGACTTCTTTCCTGCGAAGAAATCGCTCTGGGTCGATCTTTCCGTTAGGAAATGCTCTGTATCGACTGAAATCACTTCACAGTCGAGGGTTTCGGATAAATCGGCCAAGATTTTATCCAATCGATATTCATCTGGAAGTTGATATTCAAAACGATCGATACCGAATGCATGGATTAGGTTCTGAATATTTTTTTCAAAGCCCAAGTTATCGGGATCGTCGAGCTTGAAGTAGCGAACGTTGTTGCCCGCCGAAGTGAGTGCGTCGGCGAAATTCCGCATACTGGCGAAAAATCCAACGACCTTTTGAATATGATGTGGAGCGTAATCCGTTTCCGACCTTGCCTCCATCAGAATGTAGAGCACGTTCGGATCTTTTACTTTGAACCAAGAGTGTTCCGCATTCAATTGATCACCGAGTATGAGCCGTAGGGTTTTCATAAGGTGAGAACAGATCTGAAATCGGATAGTTTATTGAATAATCATCTAATTGCAGTAAAGGTGCCTATGAACACAATTGAAGTACGTCCGTTTCATGAACTAGATTATGAGTTTTCACGTTGAAGCAGATGTTCAATAGTTTTTGGGCGTCACTAAAGTTTGTATTTGATGAGAATTTGGGGCATTGATTACGGTAGTAAATTGGCGGGAACCACCTCGATAGCGTCCATCGATGTAGATATCGAAAAGGGCGAGCCCAAAAACGGAAGGATGCAATGCTCGGTCAGCTTAAACTCCACCGTCAAAAAACAAGATGCCGATGCCTTTATCCTAGAGCTGGCCAAAAGAGATGCTCCTGAACTCATTTTCCTCGATGCACCGCTCAGTCTTCCCAAAGCTTATTTCGGAGACGGAACAGATTACTTTTACCGACCCGTTGACCGATTGGTGGGTGCAATGTCGCCCATGTTTTTGGGCGGACTCACAGCGCGAGCGATGCAGCTATGCCATCACCTTAAGAAGCATGATTCAGGTTTATTCATTCAAGAAACTTATCCCAAAATTCGAGCACAGCATTTGCTTTTAATTGAAAAGGGGTATAAAAAAGAAATTAAAAATATGGCCGCTTGTGTGTCCGTACTTTTGTCTGAAAATCCAGAATGGAATTTGGAAAGGGGCCCGGTGACTTGGCATGAATTCGATGCTTTGTTAGCTCTATCCTCGGGAGTGCGCTTTGTTAACAAGAAATCGATCGCCTTCGGCGAGATGGGCGAGGCTCAAATTGTTGTTTAAAGGAGTATGGATATCAAAGCACCTTATACAGGAGGGCCATTGCTAAAATAGCCTTCGCCGTCCAAGCTGCTGTGCGCCACCAATTTGTTTTTATAAGTCGATCAATCTCTTCCTTGTTAAAACGTTCGGAGAGTTTTCTGTGAAGGGGCACGTGAATGGTAAAAGTTGCCGTGTACGCCATAAAATAGCACAAAGCACTTGCGATTATTAATGCCGGAAAGGCCGACCACAGATAGATACCTACACCCAGGATACCGATCGACTCTAAGCAAAAGAGTGGAGCAATAAGCCAAAAACTTCTTTTCGTGTGATTTCGCTCGTAGGCGATCCAATCTTCTGGATCTACCATTTTAAACTGAGGGTAGGCGATTATTTGTACATACCAAATCAGGCCAAAAAAAGAAAAGGAGGCGATTAAATGAATGAATAAAGCAACGGTACTCATCGGCTTAACCAAATAATTCTTTCACTCTTTTTTCTCGAAAAGCGAATATTTCCGCCAATTTGGGTTTTACCAAGAAAGGATGTGCCCACCGACCTAGGAATCCGCCTGGGAGGGCGTAGTGGATTATATCCGTAATGAGCGTGCCGCCTTCTACCTCGCTAAAATGATGCTCGTGGTGCCAAATCTTGTACGGTCCCATTCGCTGTTCATCCACAAAATAGTTGTGCTCTTTTACTTGCGTGATTTCCGTCGCCCAAGTTATTTTGATCCCTAAAAGCGGAGCCACCTTGTAGGTGATGAAAAATCCGGGATACATGGTTTTGTCCTGGCTTTTCGTCACCGGTTCAAAACCGATATCGGTCGGTGTTAACTTGGCCAAGTTGTCTGGATTTGAAAAAAAGTCCCACGCCTTATCTAAAGGAATCGGAACAAACTGTTCGGAGCTGTATTTATACATGACAACAAAACCCAAGACCGCGCGAAAGGTTCGTTGTGGTTTTTTAACTTCCGTCCATGAAAAAGCAATTATTCGCCATACTAGGGAGCGCATTGACCACTGCCTTATTCGCCCAACCCGATAATAAGTTCGAAGCCAATCAAACATATACGCATACGGAGTTGATTGCGGAGTATCAAAAATTAGATGATTCTTATGCCCAAGCAAACCTCATAGAATACGGTTCAACGGATGTTGGAAGGCCCTTGCATCTGTTCGTAATGAATAAGAATAAGGTCTTTGACCCGATGAAAATTCAAAAGCAGAACGTGCTGCTTATTATGAATGGGATTCACCCGGGCGAATCGTGCGGGGTTGATGCTTCTATTAAATGGAGTTATGACCTACTTGCATCTGATGGTTTGCCTGACAACGTGGTCATTTGTATCATTCCTATGTACAACGTAGGTGGTTCCCTAAATCGCAGACCGCAAACACGGGCGAATCAAAATGGTCCGGAGAGTCAAGGGTTTCGTGGAAATGCCCGAAACTTAGATTTGAATCGAGATTTTATAAAAGCCGACGCGCGTAATACTCGAACGCTCTTTTCTATTTTTCAAGATTGGGACCCCGATGTGTTCGTAGATACGCATACAACGGACGGAGCCGATTTCCCCTATGATTTAACCCTTATTGGGAGTCAGCCCGACGCCTTGGGGTCTACTATGGGGCCTTATTTGCGACAGATTTTTGAGCCCGCTCTTTACGAGCGGATGAAGGAGTCCGGGAATGAAATTATTCCCTACGTAAATGTGTTTGGATCGGACCCTTTTGATGGATGGAAGCGCTTTTTTGAATCGCCCCGATACAGTACGGGTTTTGCGGCCCTGCACCATGCTTTCCCCTTTGTTACGGAAGCGCATATGTTGAAATCGTACCAAGATCGAGTAGAAGCCACTTATGCCTTTTTTGAAGTGATGCTCGCGTTCATTAATGAAAACAGCACCCAAATAACCTCTATAAGGTCTCTTGAAATACAAAAGAGCCTGGAAGCAAAAGAGTGGTCTATTTCCTGGGTGTTGGATTCATCCAAGGTGAGTCGTTTGCCCTTTAAAGGATATCCCTCGGAGCAGGTGCTGATGGAATCTGTGGTGGGAAATAAAATACAATTCGATCGAAATGTGATCGAAGAAAAGGAAGTCGATTACTACGAATGGTACAAGCCCTTGGAAAGCGTTCCCGTGCCCAAGTACTACATCGTGCCGCAGGCATGGTCGGAAATTATTGAGCGACTTATTTGGAACGGAGTAGAATTAGTGCGTATGGAAAAGGATACGGTGATAGAAGTAGAGGCACTCTATTTTGAAAACGTAGAAAGCTCAAGTCAGCCCTACGAAGGACATTTCACGCATTTCGGACTATTAACGCCAGAACGAGTGACCGAGAAGGTGCCTTATTTTGCGGGTGATTTCCTGATTAAAACGGGTCAGAAGTCGAAACGATACATAATTGAAACCCTGGAGCCGACGGCTACGGATAGCTACTTCCGCTGGGGGTTTTTTGATAGCTCGCTTCAGCAAAAAGAATGGTATTCGGGATACATCTTTGATACCACGGCGGCGCGCATGCTCGAAGAAGATGACGCCTTGCGGCGCGATTTTGAAGTGGCCAAAAGTGCAGATCCACAGCTCGCAGAAAGCGGAAGGTACCAAATGTATTGGCTGTATAAGCGCAGCACTTTATACGAGCGGCCCGGGAGGTACCCTGTTACTCGGATCTACTAATCGAGATGTAAGGGAAAACCATTTTGGGTAGATGGTGTTTATTGACGTATGAAGCTACCATGGCGCTGGAATTTAAAATCGGTATTCATTACCTGGCTTTTAGCCATGGTTATCGTCTTGGCATTCACAATGCCCAACATGCGACCGATTGATTTAGACGAAGTTCGTTTTCACACAGCGGAAAACTCGGAGCTTTATTTCAAGAATGTACGGTCGTATTTTTATGAGATTTGGGACGATCCAAAAAGCGGTTTTATTCACTATCGGATTAAGTCGCGAAACCGGGAAAAGGACGTTCCCTCGGTCAATTTTTTAATACTTCATAACTGGCGTTTCGATGAGGCGTATGTGGTAGCTGAGGGAAATGAGTCCATTGAGACTCTTGAAGGCCTTGATCTTTTAATTACATCAAAATCAGATAGTTCTCGGTTTTCATTTAAGCAGTTTACGAATTATGAACACTGGCAATTCGCGGGGGCTGTATATATGGCACTAAACGAAGATGCATCGAGATTTTGGTTGTCATCCGACCGTGAGGTCGTTGAAATTTATACCGATGACGACGAACGAAAGAGCGTTCAAAAAACACTCAATGATTATTTTAAACTCGTTGGGAAAATTCAGTAAGAACTATCAATTTCGTTTTGCGTTACCTTGCCAACCATGAATAACCCTCCGAAATCAGCCGTCGTCATTGGATCCGGAATTGCCGGCATTGCAACAGCTTTGCGCCTGCGTAAACAGGGTTATTCTGTAACGGTTTTTGAGGCCAACGACTACCCAGGAGGAAAGCTCACTGCCTTTGAACAAGATAAATACCGTTTCGATGCGGGCCCTTCTCTTTTTACGCTCCCGTACCTGGTAGATGAACTTTTCGAGTTGTTCGATTTGAATCCTCGTGATTTCTTTAATTACTACCCAAAAACCATTGCGTGCCATTACTTTTGGGAAGACGGGACCTTTTTACCTGCACCCACTGATCGAAAAGCTTTTGGTCGCGAAGTAGAGTCGAGGCTTGGGGTGCCTTCGGCACGATTAGAAAAACATTTGGCTCACTCGGAGTTGTTGTGGGAGTCGACATCTACTTTGTTTATGGAGCGTTCCTTACATCAATGGGACACCTACTTTTCAAAAGAAGTAGTAACCGCCGCTTCGAACCTGCATAGGCTAAACTTGCTGCGGTCGATGCATGAGGTAAATGCAAAGGCGCTGAAAAACGAAAAACTGACACAACTTTTCGATCGGTATGCAACGTACAATGGATCGAGCCCGTATTTAGCACCGGGCGTTTTGAATATTATTCCGCATTTGGAACATCAATTGGGAACGTATTACCCAATTGGGGGCATGCATGAGATTACTCAATCACTCTATAAATTGGCTGGCGACCAAGGCGTTGATTTTCAATTCAACACCTACGTAGAAAAAATTGAGATTCGACAAAATCGCGCCGAAGGCGTTTGGGTTCAGAAAAAGGAAGCGAAAGAAAGAGAGTGGGTGGGAGCCGACATTGTAGTAAGTAATATGGATGTCGTGCCCACGTACCGGAAATTAATGAAGGATCAGAAGGCACCTGAAAAAACCTTGAGTCAGGCCCGCAGTAGTTCGGCGCTCATTTTTTATTGGGGTATCGGAAGAACCTTTGACCAACTGGATTTACACAATATTTTTTTTAGCGACGATTATCGACAAGAATTTGAGCACATTTTTAAAAAAGGAACCACCTTTGAAGACCCCACGGTGTACGTGAATATCAGTAGTAAAGAAGATGCCGACGACGCGCCGGAAGGAAAAGAAAATTGGTTCGTAATGGTGAATGTGCCCGGGAATACAGGGCAGGATTGGGACCAGATTATCAAGGAAACGCGCGAGCGAGTACTATTGAAACTGAACGGGATATTAGAGGTCGATTTAAAGGACTTTATTGAAAATGAATCCATTTTAGATCCGCGAAGTATTGAAAGCAAAACAAGTAGTTTTCAAGGATCTTTGTATGGCGCCGCATCGAATAATCGAATGGCAGCATTTTTGCGGCATCCAAACTTTCATTCAAAAATAGAAGGATTGTATTTCAGTGGTGGAAGCGCGCACCCTGGTGGAGGAATTCCATTATGCTTACTTTCGGCGCGAATTACCGCAGAGCTAGTAGATAAAAGAGAAGGATGAGTAAAGCAGTACGCAGGTCATTATTTGTATTGATTGTTCTACATGCAGTCGGACTCATAGGCATTTTGAGTCCTTTCAGAGATTGGTTTGTAGCGCTTACTCCGGTGAATTTGCTCATTACTGCCGGACTGTTGTTTTGGAATCATAAGTCTATTTCAGAAAAAACTATTTGGGTGCTTTTAATCGCCTTTTTTGGAGGTATTGGCATTGAGATCTTAGGCGTAGCTACGGGAACCATTTTTGGAGAATATGCCTACGGAGAAGTATTAGGGCCTAAAATTGCCGGAGCCCCCTTTATGATTGGTGTGAACTGGGCCATTCTACTTTTCGCCTCGGCAGGGGTAGCCAAGACTTTTTTTACAACGCGCTGGAAACAACTTCTTTTTGGGGCTGCACTCATGGTGCTGATCGACATATTCATTGAACCGATTGCAATCACCTTAGATTGGTGGAATTGGTCGGCCGGAGTACCTGGTTTATTGAACTATATCGCTTGGTTTGCAGTTTCCGTGGTGATGCATGCCTTTTACGTTTCTTTATTGAAAGAGGAGAAGAACCCAATGGCGGCACCCGTTTACATTATTCAGTTCACCTTTTTTCTATTCCTTAATTTAGCACTCTAATGAGTTTAGGAATCTACATACTTATTTTTTTAGCAACCTTCTTTGGAATGGAGTTCACGGCTTGGTTTGCGCATAAATATTTGATGCATGGCTTCTTGTGGTTCCTGCACAAAGATCATCATCAGCACGAGCCTGGTTTTTTTGAGAAGAACGATGCGTTCTTTCTGATTTTTGCCGTTCCATCGTGGCTGGGTATTATGCTGGGTTTAATGTATCAGCAATATTGGGCAGTTTACATGGGGGCAGGAATTGCCGCTTATGGATTTACTTATTTCATGGTGCATGATGTGTTTATTCACCAACGATTTAAATGGCTTCGTCGAAGCGATCATCCCTTTTGGCGAGCGATTCGTAAAGCGCACAAGGTTCATCACAAACATTTGAACAAAGAAGATGGCGAATGTTTCGGAATGCTTGTAGTACCTTTTAAATACTACCGGGAATCGTTCCGCTACGTCCAATCACAAAAAAAATGAACGAGCATTATTATTACCTACTGCTCAACCTCTTTACCATCGCGGTGCCTTTATTACGGGGCTTCGAGCCTCGAATTGCCTATTACAAAAGCTTTCCTTCTTTAGCTAAAGCCATCGCCCTAACGGGCGGATTCTTCCTGATCTGGGATATTATCTTCACTCATCAAGGAGTCTGGGGATTTAATCCGAGGTATTTGTCGGGGATCTATTTAGCCAAGCTTCCGCTTGGCGAGTGGCTCTTCTTTGTAACGGTCCCTTTTTCTTGTGTATTCATCTACCGCGTCTTAAATTATTTTTGGCCAAATGATCCGCTCAAGGCTTGGTCGGGTCGAATTACGCAGCTTCTCATTTTCTTCTCGCTCGCCATGGCTTTTTTGAATTACGAGAAGTTGTATACGTTTTACACTTTTCTTTTTTTAGGGCTCGTACTGGCGTTTTTGCTGTACAAAGGAGCGACGCATTTAGGCCGCTTTTATCGGGCTTATGCTGTGATACTAATTCCGTTCCTCATGGTCAATGGTATTCTGACTGGTACGGGAATCGAAGAGGAAGTTGTTTGGTACAACAACGCCGAAAACCTGGGCATGCGCATACTCACGATCCCTGTAGAAGACACCTTCTACGGCATGCTTTTGATTCTAGGCGTGGTTACGCTCTATGAGTGGTTTATGGAAAAATCGGCCACTCAAAGCGATTAACCGTCTTCAGGTTTCCTTAACAATCATGTTAATCTGCTGTTAATCAGCAATTTTCCAGAAACAAGCGCCTGCGCTCGTCGTTATCGGGGGGAAATCAATTTAAAAAAGTTTACTCATGAAAAAAGTTTCACTCCTTAAAAGTGCGTTTGCGCTGTCCTTCCTTTTCTTTTCCATCGCGCCGTTGAAGGCGCATGATACATTGAAAGCATATGTTGGAATTTGGTACCAGCATATTGATAAAAGTAAATCCGCTTTTATGGAAGTCCCCAACAAAAACACCAACGGAATCCTAATCAATGGTGTTGCCGACAATTCGCCGGCCTCTTCGGCCGGATTAGAACCCATGGACTACGTTTATGCCATTGATGGAAATCCCTTCGACGATTCAAGAAATTGGTTCGATGAATTAAAGCAATACGATCCGGGTAAATCATTCACCATGAGTGTTGTTCGCCAAACGGAGCAAATCGAATTAAATATAACGCTTGCCGAAAAATCGACAAGAACCGACGATGATTATGATACTGGAGCCTTTCTGGGGGTTAATTATCGTTGGAACCAAAACAAGCAGCCTAAATCAGGTGCTTTGGTAGATATCATTGACGGCACGAGTGCAGAAGATATGGGCCTTGAAAATGGAGACATTATTACGGAAGTCAATGGTATTCGCATTTTCGATTTCCACGATTTAGCCATAGTAGTGGATAATACTCCGATTGGTGATGAATTCTGTGTCACCTATTTACGCGATGGAGATGAAGCAAAAACATGCGGCCCCATCGGAACCCATAAAGACGATTCAGACATATTGGAAGATATGATTGCAGAAGTAAATGAAGAGCTCGATGAATGGGTAGAGGCCATTGAAGAAATGGAAGAAGGGTCAGAATCCTTAGATATGGCGGGAGATGGTGAAGACGAAATGACCCGATCTTTCCAGTCGGAAGATACCGATGTTTGGATCGGTGATATGAATGATCAAGAGACGGAAATGATGGAAGAGGTGTATTCAATGGATATGCCGGACCGCGGAATTCCATTTCGTGAGATTAATTTATTCCCGAATCCAAACCGCGGTCAATTCACCTTTTTCATTGACCTCGAAACCCGGGGCGATGCGGAGCTTCTGGTAACAGACAGCAATGGCAAGCAAGTATACAAGGAAAGTATTTCGGCCGCTGAAGGCCGCATTGAGCGGAACCTTGATGTATCTACCAGTGCGAAAGGAGTGTACTTCTTGGTCGTCATTCAGAATAATAAATCGATTACAAAAAGAGTAATCGTCAATTAATTCAGAAAGAGTTTCCAAATAATGGCGCTGAGGCCAATAAAGCCAATCAGGGCTTGACCAAAGGTTTTTCCGAAGGTCAGGCCCTGAGCTTTTTGATAGCGACCAACAAGGTATGCAGCAAAAATATCTATGCTGAGAACGATTAGAATATTAAACCAAGTAAAGCCCATCAGCAACGACAGATTTCAAAGGCAGCCTTATCCAGCGTTTCACGGTGATCGGGATGGGCAATATCGCGGAGCGCTTTTGTTCTTTGCTTAATGGTTTTACCATATAAATCAGCAACCCCATATTCCGTAATGATATAATGAACGTGTGCCCGTGTAGTAACCACTCCGGCTCCGTGCTTCAAGAATCCGGTAATTCGGCTTTCTCCGCGTCGCGTGGTGCTTGGTAAAGCAATGATAGGTTTCCCTCCTTCCGATAAGGAAGCTCCGCGAATGAAATCCATTTGTCCGCCAACGCCCGAATACAATCGAGTACCAATGGAGTCGGCACAAACTTGACCCGTTAAATCAACTTCTATAGCACTGTTAATGGATACTGCTTTCGGATTTGAACGGATGACGGAAACGTCATTAACCCAGGCGATATCGCGCATTTCAACCATAGGGTTGTCGTCGATAAAATCGTACAGTTTCTTCGAGCCCATAACGAATCCGGAAACAATTTTCCCTTTTCTGTGGGCTTTGTGTCGACCGTTAATGACGCCCGATTCGACCAGTGGAATAACTCCGTCTGAAAACATTTCAGTGTGGATTCCCAGGTCTTTATGATTCGTGAGTTGGGCGAGAGCAGCATTCGGAATGGCCCCAATACCCATTTGAAGTGTAGAACCGTTTTCGATGAGCCCTGCTATATGTGCCCCAATTTGCATTTCAATTTCGGCGGGTTGAACCGGATTATGCGCAATCAATTCCTCCGCTTTTTCTGTAATCGCATCGAATTCTGAAATATGGCGTATTCCATCACCGCCCGTGCGCGGCATAAAAGGATTAATTTGTGCGATTACGTACTTGGCTTTTTCCATAGCTGCTAGGGACGCGTCTACTGACGTTCCCAGAGAGCAGAATCCATGACGATCGGGGGGCGATACCGTCATTAAAGCAACGTCTACGGGTAGAATGTCCCGCCGAAATAAATTGGGAACTTCACTCAGGAAAACAGGAGTGTACGAAGCATTTCCCGCATCTAAGGCATGCCGTACGTTGGCCCCAATAAATAAGGCGTTCACATGAAAAGAATCACGGAGTTCTGGAGCTGAATAAGGAGCGTCTCCCTCTGTGTGGAGGTGTATGATCTCGACGTCTTGAAGGTCTCCGGAGCGAGCAGTCATCGCGTTAATCAAGGATCGAGGAGCGCCGGCGACAGCGTGTATATAGACGCGGTCGCCAGATTTAATGATTTTCACAGCCTCATCGGCCGTGGTAATGTTGAGTTTTGACATCAGTTGATATAGTCTTTTAGAAGATACAGCAGGGTGGCTCCAATAATTACTACGAGCAAAACGATGTAACTTCTCTTGTAATATACTTTATGGCGCTGGGTGTCTTTCATATACGCCCAAATGAGGTAACCGATAAAAGAAATCGCAAAAATCAGTGCAAATATCCAATGTCCAGGGGTGATGTTATCCATTCTTTGTTTCTTTAATCGAACGACAAATTTAACCCTAAATTTGTTGTCTAAACCTGATAAAAGTTATGAAGAAGCAACTCGATCATGTGGCTAAGTTCCACGATACGTTTGGAATTAATAATGAATCGGCTCCGAATGCCGCCGTAGGAACGGATACGTACTTATTGCGCTACAAATTAATGCGCGAGGAGAATGAAGAATATCTGGAGGCCGCTGAAAACGGAGATCTCATTGAAATTGCCGATGCCTTGGGGGATATGATGTACATTTTGTGCGGTACCATTCTTTCCCACGGACTCCAACATAAGATTGAAGAGGTTTTTGAAGAAATCCAACGATCGAATATGAGCAAGCTGGACGCAAATGGAAAACCAATCTACCGAGAGGATGGAAAGGTGTTAAAGAGTGAATTGTATTTCAAGCCGAACATTGCCGATATTTTAAAGTGAAAGGCCCACTCGAAATAGTGCGCTTCCGATGGGGCGAGCAAAACCATACCCGATATTGCCGCGAAATTCGCGACGTCGTTTTTTTGGAAGAGCAAAGTGTTCCGTTTCACATCGAGAACGCAGACAACAAGGAAGCGGTTTTCTTTTTGGCCTATGTCGGCGGCCTTCCGGCCGGATGTGCGCGCTACCGCGAAACAGGAGAAGGTTTCAAACTTGAGCGATTTGCCGTTTTGAAAGAATTCAGAAACCTGCAAGTGGGGAAGGCCCTTCTTCGCGAATTATTGAAAGAGGTGCCCATCGAAAGCACGTATTTATTTGCACAAGAAGGAGCGGTTCGTTTTTACGAACAAAATGGATTTCAAAAAGTGGGAGCTCCGTTTGTTACCGCAGATATCACGCACTTTCGAATGACGGCTCAACTTTAACGCGCCAGCCGTAAGGGTCATCTGAAATGTTGTGCTGTAATTCGAGCAACCACTTTCTCAAGCGCGGTGCCCATGAGTCTTCGGAATAAGATAAGGAGTAGTTTTCGTCACGATAAGCAATTTCGCTGATTGGACTTACCGTCACGGCCGTACCCACACCGAAGAGTTCTTTTAAACTGCCGTCTTTCAGACAATCGAGCATTTCCTTCACTGCGATCGGGCGCTCTTCTACGGTGATTCCGTGGTCAGAGGCTATTTTTAAAATGGATTTCCGTGTGATACCAGGTAAAATGGTACCTGTTAGTGGCGGAGTAACTAAGATGTCATTGATTCGCAACATGATATTCATGGTTCCCGACTCCTCAAGATAACTATGCGTTGCGGCATCCGTCCAAAGTAATTGTGTGTAGCCTTCTTCTTGAGCCAACTTGGTCGGGTAAAACGAACCGGCATAATTACCTGCGGCTTTAACAGCGCCAGTGCCTCCCTTGGCAGCTCGTGAAAACTCTTCTTCCACTTTTACCTTTACGGTGCCTTTGTAGTAATCTCCCGCCGGTGAGGCGACAATCATGAAGGTGAATTCATGCGCTCTTTTGGCAGAAATGAATTCTCCATTTGCGAACATAAAGGGACGAAGGTAAAGGGCATTCCCCATTCCTGCTTGCACCCAGCCTTTATCTAAAGAAACGAGTTGGTGTAAACCGTTTAAAAAAACAGATTTGGGCACTTCAGGCATTGCCAGTCGGGTCGCTGATGCATTGAAGCGGTTCCAGTTTTCTTCTGGACGAAAAAGGAAGCAATCGCCCGCGGCATCTTTGTAGGATTTCATGCCTTCAAATAAAGCCTGTCCGTAATGAAAAACAGGCGCTCCAGGAGCGATTTCAAATTTTCCGTACGGCTTTACTTCAGGCACACCCCATTCTTCTCCGTCAAAATGACAAACCACCATGTGGTCGGTAAAAGTAGTTCCAAAGACTAAGTCGTCTAAGTTGACAGTGTCGAGACGAGATATTTCGGCAGGTGTGATTTTCATAAAGAACGTTTTTGGAATCGCAAAGGTAACGAATTTTGTACCTTTGAATTTCACAGTTAACACAAGTCAAAATGAAAAAGTTGTTCGGATTTATGATGGCTGCGGCCATTTTTGCCAGTTGTGCAAATTCCGCCTCTGAAGAAGCTTCAACCGATGAGGCAATGAATACTGAAAACACCGAAGAAGTAACTTACGCTTATTTCGGTGATGAAATCGATGTAGACGGCGCAGTTCAAGGAACGGAACTGTTGGCTATGCTCGACACTCAGGATTCTGTAGAAGTTAAAATTGAAGGAACTATTGCTGAGGTATGCCAAAAGAAAGGCTGCTGGATGAATGTAGATCTAGGAAACGGTGAGGAAATGCTCGTTCGTTTTAAGGATTACGGATTCTTTGTTCCAATGGATGCTGATGGTAAAACAGCGGTAATGAGCGGTTGGGCCAAGGTAGAAGAGCAGTCCGTAGAATGGTTGCAACATCAAGCCGAAGACGCTGGTAAGTCGGAAGAAGAAATTGCTCAAATCACCGAGCCGGAAGTTTCTTTGAGCTTTATGGCATCAGGCGTTGCAATTCAGTAAATCGATGAGATTGCTTAAAGTAATTACGGGATGCCTCATTGGGGCATCCTTTTTTTTGGCCTGCGGCCAGAAAGGAGAGCTTGAAAAATCGGAGGAGATGAAGCCTTCGAAGGAAATCGTAAACCCGAATGGGGATAGTGAATTGGCGCTATTGATGCGTTCGATGTTCGATGAATCGATGGAGGCGAAAAAGCTGATTCAAGAAGGCAAACCCGTTCCTGATTTCTCAGAACAATTTGTGGCAATTCATACAGCAAAAGAAACGGATCCGAATGTTCGGACTGAAGAGTTTAGAAATCTTTCCGAATTCTTTTTGAGGCAAGTTGCTGTTTTGGAAAATGCCGGGCCAGAAGAACGCATTGCAGCCCATAATAACATGGTGGCCTCGTGCCTGGCTTGTCATGCAGAATACTGCCCCGGACCCATGGTAAAGATCAAGAAACTTCGGATTAAAGAATCGTGATTCGTAAAGTAGTTCTTACAGCCGACGGATCTCACACCCTTGAAATAAATGAAGGTGCTGAGCATTATCATTCAATGCACGGTGCGGTTCAAGAAGCGGAACACGTTTTTATTCAAAGTGGTCTTTCTCATCAATTTGAGAAAGAAAGAGAATTGAGTGTTTTGGAGGTGGGATTTGGTACGGGTTTAAATGCACTTCTCACTTTCCTATGGATGAAAAAGGCGGGAGGGAAGCTCCGATATACCGCAATCGAAGCTTTTCCTGTTGTGGAAGAGGAGTGGACTGTTTTGAATTACGTGGAGCAAATCGGGCCGTTAGGCCCAGAAGACAAAAATACGGCAGAACGCATCTGGAAACAGCTGCACACGAGCGATTGGGAACAGAGCATTGAAATTGATAATGATCTGGAACTTCGAAAAAATGAAGTCAAAGTGCTTGGATTTTTTCCGGATGAAAGGTTCGATGTTGTATATTTCGATGCCTTTGGGCCGCGCCATCAGCCCGATATGTGGACCGATGAGGTGTTTCAACAGATGGCAGCCGTAATTAAACCCGGGGGCGTATTGGTTACCTATTGCGCCAAAGGAGCAGTGCGGCGGAGCATGCAAGCGGCCGGATTTGAGGTAGAACGCCTTCCAGGACCACCCGGAAAAATAGAGATGCTAAGAGCAACAAAACAACTAGTATGACAACGAATCGTTTTAATATCAGAGTGTACGGACTCCTATTCCATCCGGAAAAGGGACTTCTTATTTCACACGAACACTATCAAGGACACAGTTTCACGAAGTTTCCTGGAGGAGGTCTAGAATGGGGTGAGGGACCGGCAGAAGCGATTCGACGAGAACTCATGGAGGAACTGGAAATTCACGTTGCCTCCATTGAGCATTTTTATACGACCGATTTTTTTGTCCAATCGGCCTTTCGCGAAACCGACCAGGTAGTCAGTATTTACTATAAAGTGACCCCCTTAGATTGGGCAGAACTCGACGGGGCCTCTGAACGAAAAAATACCGGTGGACCAGGACGGTCTGAGACTTTTGAATGGGTTACATTGGAAAACCTATCCATAGAAAACGTCCAGTTTCCCACAGATCGCCGTGTAATGGACTTACTACTTCGTTCGGGTTTTTAAGTAAGAGGGCCATCTATTCGACGCTGCACTAAACGCTCTGTTTTGTGATATAGTTGATAGGGTTCCGCAGTGCGCCATCGAACGTCTTCAAGAGCTCCTCCCAGGACAAAATATTGATCAATTCCAAAAGCCGACATTTCGTTCTGAATAAAATCGCGAAAATTGAGCAGGGCGACCCAGCCGTTTTCGATTTCGTCAATCCATTCTTCGTAGTACAATTCGTCGGAAGGGTGAAAATTGAGTACGTTTTCACCCACAATAATGAATTTGTCAATTCCTTCTTCCATCATTGGCTCAATGATATCGCGCTTTAAAAACATAATATCGTTGTGCAGGCAGTCGTTCCATTCGCCAATAAATTCGAGGATCACGAAGCCTTCGTCGTAGTCTGTAAAGAGCTGTTTGATATACAGCGTTTCCGATCCAATGGGATCCCATTGAGGATGAATGTAATAGCCGTAGATTTGGTCGGTAAAATAAACCTCCGAATTCTGTCTCCCGTAAAAAGGAGATCGATCGTCTTCGCTGGCAATGTATAAATGCCGCCAACCGTAAAAGGGTTCTAAACTATGCACGAAGTAGTTTCTTTTTGCAAGAACACCTGAGCCTCGAGATGGTTTATAGAGAATACAATTTCAATTATGGCAAAGGCGAATGCAAAAGTATTAATTACCGGTGGAAGCGGCTTAGTGGGTACGCGATTAACCGAAATATTATTGAGTTCAGGTTATGAAGTGGCTCATTTGAGTACGTCGAAACGCAGGGCCTCACGGCCCGATGGGGTAGTGGTGCACGGTTGGAATCCTGCCGAAGGCAGTATAGACGCCGATGCATTAAAGGGTGTAAACTGCATTGTAAACTTGGCCGGAGCATCTATTTCAAAGAGGTGGACAACCGCGTACAAAAAAGAAATCCGATCGAGTAGGGTAGACACGTTGCGAACCTTATTTAAGGCCCTTGAGAAATCGGATCATTCTGTTTCAAGCCTTATTAGTTCGAGTGCAGTGGGTTATTACCCTTCTCGTGTGGGAGAAGAATTTGTTGAAACAGATGCGCCCGGGAACGATTTTTTAGGATCTGTTTCTCAGGAATGGGAAGAGCAAGCGAATCGCTTTGAAAGCTTGGGAGTTCGAGTAGCCATTATGCGTACCGGAATTGTATTATCGATAAAAGGTGGAGCGCTACCGGTCATGGCGAAATTCGTTCGTTTGTTTTTAGGTGCCCCCTTGGGCTCCGGAAAGCAAATATTTCCGTGGATCCATATCGATGATTTGAGTCTCATGTATCAGCATGCTTTGGAAAAAGAATTGAGTGGACCTTTTAATGCGGTCGGACCCAAAGGAGCGACCAATAAGGAATTCAATAAAGAGTTGGGAAGGATTATGAATCGCCCCATTTGGCCGTTGAATGTGCCTTCATTTGTGCTGTATATGATCCTGGGAAAGCAAGCGCAATTAGTGTTAATCTCGAGCCCGAGTAGCTCCAAAAAAATAGAGCAATCCGGATTCAGGTTTAAGTTCGATACCTTAAATAAGGCTCTGAAAGATTCGTTAAAATAAAAAAGCCGCTACCCAAGGGCAGCGGCTTCATCAAATGAGTGCAGTTTTCGCTTATTTCGAAGCGACCATTGCAATCTCCAAACCGATTTCGTTGTTGATTGCTTTGTCCTTTAATTCTGCTGGATCAAAGAAAGATGGAGAACGGAAACGTACATTCCATTCCGCACGATCAATTACAAACTGAGCTGATTTTGCTTCAATTCCGCTTTCGTTAATCATAACAGTTGCTGGAAAAGTGATGCTCTTAGTGATGTCCTTCATGGTAAGGTTTCCTGTGATGTTGTGCGTGTAACCGCCTTCGCCTTCGTAAGCTGAAGCAGAAGCGATTTCAAACGTTGCTGTTGGGAAAGAGTCAACTGAGAAGAAATCAGGAGACTTTAAGTGACCTACTAATTTTGCGTTGTACTCTTCGTTCTCTACGTCAAAGTTCACAATAGAAGACATATCGATCGTGAATGATCCACCTACAAGGTTTCCATCTTGAACGTCAAGGTTTCCTTCTGAGATAGCAATAGATCCTGTGTGTACCTTTCCGGCTACATCACTTCCTTGCCAGTTTAAGGTAGTTGCGCTTGCATCAGCTGCGTAGCTTACTGCTTCAGCAACTTCTTGTACTTCTTGAGCTTCTTGAGCTTCTACTTTCTCACCTTCTACGCTTCCTCCGCATGATGCTAAAAAGGCTGCGGCTGCGGTAAATAATAATACTTTTTTCATGGTTTTGTCTTGTTGATTATGTTTTGAATTGGCAAATATATGTATATACATCTATTTAGGGCGAATTGTTCATGAAGAAATGTGAATTTGCAAAATTGCTTCTTTTTTCATACTTAGATGATATCAAAATAATATCACATATGAAAAATGAAAAAACAACCAAGCCGATGTCCGGGTACATTGGTCTAATCGTGCTCTTTAGTTTAATCGGCATCACCATTTTTGGAATTGCCGCTTATAAAAACCCCATATTCCTATTATTCGTTCTTGGCATTGTCTTCATGCTTCCAGGGTTTTTCTTTTTGAATCCAAATGGTTCTAGGGTATTGACATTATTCGGTAAGTATGTGGGAACAGTTAAAGAGAATGGCTTTTACTGGGTACTGCCCTTTTATTCGAAACAATCAATCTCATTGCGCGCTCGAAATTTCGATAGCGAAAGGGTAAAGGTGAATGACAAAATGGGAAATCCAATTATGATCAGCGTAATTCTTGTTTGGAAAGTAAAGGATACGTTCTCCGCGGCTTTTGAGGTCGATAACTACGAGAACTTTGTACGCGTTCAAAGTGATTCAGCGGTACGAAAATTAGCCGGTTCTTACCCATATGATAACTTCAGCGATGAGCACTCGGAAGTAACGCTTCGCGGTGGGCAAGCGGAAGTAAATGATGCCTTGGAGCACGAATTGGACGAGCGTTTGGCTATTGCCGGTATTGAAGTGTTGGAAGCGCGCATTGGTTATTTGGCTTACGCTCAAGAGATTGCGGGCGCTATGCTCAAAAGACAACAAGCTTCCGCTGTAGTAGCTGCAAGAACGAAAATCGTGGAGGGTGCTGTGGGCATGGTGGAGATGGCCCTGGAAGAGCTTTCGAAGAAGAGTATTATTGAGCTCGATGAAGAAAAGAAGGCCGCGATGGTTTCGAACTTAATGGTTGTTCTTTGCGGAGATCGCGATGCCACACCGGTCCTTAATACAGGAACCTTGAATTCTTAAGTAATGGCCAAGAAAAAACCATTCGCGTTGCGACTGGATGAATCGACGATGAAGGCTGTTGAGAAATGGGCTGCGGATGAATTCCGCAGTACCAATGGTCAAATAGAATGGATTGTGGCAGAAGCGTTAAAAAAGGCCGGGAGATATAAAGTTTAGCTTCGATCGAAGAAGGCGGCAATGATGGTCATTATTCCCCGCCCTCCAAAGTAGAACGCCCCGAGCATTAAAACTACTGCCAGAATGGGAAGCCACATACTCTCTTGATTCGGAGCAAAAGCGAGCGTTAAGGCAATGGGTGCCCCGATGATAAAGGGAAAAGCTAAAGCAACAAATTTCACTCCCTTCATCAGTTTGTCTCTGTCTGTTTTAGGTTGTGCCATGATGGTGTTTTTTTACAGCGTTGCGAACACTTCCTTGAGTAAGGAGGAGTTCCTTCGCTTTTTCTTTTTCGAGCCCGGTTTGATTCATCACCATTAAAGTACCGCGCTCTACAAGTTTATGATTACTTAATTGCATATCGACCATTTTATTTCCCACGACACGACCCAAACGAATCATTGCCGAAGTACTGATCATGTTTAAGACCATTTTCTGAGCGCTACCGGCCTTCATTCGCGTGCTCCCTGTAACGAATTCAGGTCCGACAATGACTTCCACAGGAAATTCAGCGGTGGCAGCCAAAGGGGACCCATTATTACACGTGATGCAACCGGTTGAGATTCCTGCCGAGAGGCAGGCTTTCATTGCACCAACCACATATGGCGTAGTACCTGAGGCGGCAATACCGATCACCATATCCTTATTGGACACTCCGTATTCTTGGAGATCTTTCCACCCGCCGTTGATATCATCTTCAGCAAATTCCACCGCTTTGCGTATGGCTTTATCTCCTCCGGCGATAATTCCAATAACCATTCCATGGGGGACACCAAAAGTAGGAGGGCACTCAGATGCATCAACAATCCCTAGGCGCCCGCTTGTCCCAGCCCCAAGGTAGAATAGTCGACCTCCCTGCGCCAGTTTTTGATGCGTTATTTGAGCCAGCGCTTCGATTTGTGGAAGAGCTCGTTCAATCGCCAAGGGAACCTCTCGATCTTCTTGGTTAATGCCTACGAGCAAGGCGTTTAACGACATCTTGTCGAGGTCTTCAAATCGACCTGAAGCTTCGGTATCTTTTTCCATGAAAGCAAATCTACGCATTGCTGAGGCACTTTTTAATGAAAGGACCTTACCTTAGTATAAATTTGAATGACTATGAAAACGCGATTACTAGCCCTTATTGTTTTATTCAGCTGCTCTCTCCAAGCGCAAGAAATGAAAACGATTCTTTCGGGAGATGTTGAAATCTCGGGGTTCGGAGGGTTCAACCTCGGTTTGCATTCCATTGATGGGGCTACATCCGTTGGTTTTGGCGGCGGTGGAGCAATGCTTGTAAATCAGCGTTTTTGGATCGGTGGATTTGGAGAGGGAGTGCCCGTAAACAAGAGTTATTCCTATGAAACACTTAATGATGGTACGCGAATCATTGACCTGAATATGGGATACGGTGGTATGTGGTTAGGCTATAAAATTCGTCCAAATGAGGTGATTCATCCGCAATTGGATCTCCGATTAGGCTGGGGCGGAATGTCCGCTGAAGATGCACAATCCGGAGCCCTTTTTGCCTCAACGAGTATTTTCGTATTCAACCCGAATATAGGTGTTGAAGCAAATATCACGAATGTCTTTCGAGTACAATTAAGTGCCGGCTATAGAGGTGTAACAGGGGCCGATTTTGAGTTTGCGGATTCGTCTGATTTTACCGGATTTGTTGCAAACTTGGGATTCGTATTCGGCGGATTCTATTAAATAGACGGGTATTTTACGGGATCCGATTCTGACATGAGTCCATATACCGCTTCAACTACATCATCCGCACTTGGTTTGCTAAAATAATCACCATCTGAACCGTATGCAGGTCGGTGCTCTTTTGCAGATATAGTGACTGGCTGGCTATCCAAGTATCTGTACGCTTCTTGAATTTCCAAAACTTGCTGCATCATGAATCCAGCAGACCCACCGGGTACATCTTCATCAAGGAATACAACGCGATTTGTTTTCTTAATATGATCTACGAGGACGTGATTGACGTCAAAAGGAATCAGTGATTGAACATCAATAACTTCGAGGCTAACATTCATTTCGCTCAAGAATTTTGAAGCTTCCAATGCGATCCGGCAGTTCGACCCGTAGGTAATAAGCGTAACGTCGGTTCCTTCTTGAATCACCTCTGGAATACCCAATGGCGTCCGCATCTCTTGGAGATTCGTTGGCATTTTTTCCTTCAGGCGATACCCGTTTAAACACTCTACAATTACTCCGGGCTCGTCACTTTCTAGCAGGGTATTGTAAAATCCAGCGGCCCGCGTCATATCCCGAGGTACCAATACATTGATTCCTCTGCACGCGTGAATGATCATCCCCATAGGTGATCCAGAATGCCAAATTCCCTCGAGTCGATGACCGCGCGTACGAATAATTAAAGGAGCTTTCTGCATTCCTTTCGTTCTGTATTGAAGGGTTGCTAGATCATCGCTCATCGTTTGAAGGGCGTAAAGAAGATAATCCAAATACTGAATTTCCGCAATAGGTCGCAAACCGCGCATGGCCATTCCAATTCCCTGACCAACAATGGTCGCTTCTCGAATTCCCGTATCAAATACGCGTTCCTCGCCATGCTTGTCTTGAAGGCCTTCTAATCCTTGATTTACATCCCCAATTTTCCCGCTATCTTCTCCAAAAATCAATACTTCTGGATGCTCGGTAAGTATCCGATCAAAATTTTCGCGAAGGACAATGCGACCATCTACTTGCTCGGCACTTTCATTATACTCCGGAGCAATTCCTTGGACATTGCGCGCAGAGAAGCTCGATTCACTATATAAATGTGAATTATATCGATCGGCATTGAGTTCGTTTTCTTGCGCTAAAAAGGCTTTTAGGGCCTCACGGCCCGACAATTGCTCGCCCCTAGAAAGCCACAATGCCCGACGTACGGCGTGAAGTATTTCTCTGCGAATAGGGTCCATAGCCGATTCTAAATCGCTGCCGATTTTTTCTATAAATACGCCTTGGCTACTTTCTTTTGAGAGTGCTCTAATGGCAGAAACGGCCCGAGTTTGTTCGCTTTTTAAAGGTTCTAAAAACGCTTTCCAAGCTTCGGATTTCGCGATGCGAACCGATTTCACACTTTCTTTTTCCACGGCTTCCAATTCCTCCTCACTCGCGAAGGCCGACTCTAAAATCCATGAACGCATTTTCACTAAACAATCATGCTCTTGTTCCCATTTAAGACGTTCGGGACTCTTATATCGTTCGTGTGAACCCGAGGTAGAATGACCTTGTGGTTGGGTTACTTCTACAACATGAATTAAAACGGGAACATGCTCATCACGGGCAATTTTTTCGGCTTTGGTATAGGCTTCTATGAGCTCTGGATAGTTCCAACCTCGAACTTTGATGATTTCGTATCCAGATCCATTTTCGTCTCGTTGAAATCCTTTGAGGATTTCGGAAATGCTCTCTTTCGTTGTTTGATATTTTGCGGGAACGGAAATACCGTATTCGTCGTCCCAAACAGACATGATCATAGGAACCTGTAAGACACCGGCCGCATTAATAGCTTCAAAAAACACGCCCTCCGAGGTCGAAGCATTTCCAATCGTACCGAAAGCGATTTCGTTTCCGTTCACGGAGAAATCGGTCCGATCAGAAAAATCTTTCAATGAACGATATACCTTTGAAGCCTGAGCAAGACCTACTAACCGCGCCATTTGGCCGGCAGTCGGAGAAATATCAGCACTTGAGTTTTTTTGTTGGCTCAGCTTTTTCCAATGCCCATTTTCATCTAAACTCTGAGTAGCAAAATGGCCACCCATTTGACGTCCTCCCGAAGCGGGCTCTATTTCATTATTCGGGTGTGCGTAAAGTGCTGCGAAATGCTGGCGGACTGAAAGTGCACCTATGGCCATCATAAACGTTTGATCGCGATAATACCCTGAACGGAAATCTCCGTTTTTGAACACCTTGGCCATGGCCAACTGCGCAACTTCCTTTCCATCCCCAAAAATCCCGAATTTCGCCTTCCCGGTTAAAACTTCTTTACGACCTAAAAGGCTTGCTTCACGTGAGATACATGCGAGTTCGTAATCCTTGAGAACCTCCATTTTGAAATCATCAAAGGAAAGATTTTGCTCCGCTGGAGAATCGGTTTTCGTACCCATATTCAGATCGTTTATTAGACTGCAAAGGTAAGAAAATTGGAGTCCCGAATAATTGCGCTTAAGTGATTGATAATACGGGACTAAAGAATTATTCCGGGTGGTTTCGACTCACTTGCTCCAATATTCGAAGTAGACGTTTGCGCTCTTCCTTTAAAAGAAGTAATTCATCTTTGAGTCGATCAATCTTCGATTCGTATTGCGGTGATTCTTTAGCCGGCAGTGAAAGCGCGGTTTTATTGGTGCGTTGAAGCCTGTTAAGAATTTGAGCTTCTCTGAATAATTGAGGGATGTCGATCTCCAATATGACACAAATACTCTGGAGGCGATCTACTGTTAACCGCGTTTCTGTTCGTTCAATTTTGGCATAAGCCGATTGTGACATATGAAGCTTCATCGCCATATACTCTTGCGAAAGGCCTTTGATTTCTCTTATGACGCGGATGTTTCGACATAGACTTTCCATGGGTTGATAAATTTTGTTCACGAACTAAACTAGCCGCTTTCGGGGCCAAAATGGAATGAGGGACTAATTAAATTGGACATTACGTTGTAGTTCAAATGCGACTACTTTAGAACTAACGGTTCTGGTTTAGAAACCAGGAAATCCTCAGCTTAGCCCATGCAAACTGGAGTCACCGAAAACCAATCAGAGTAGGTAATAACAAAATATCATGAAAATGAAACCCATTAATTCCTTACAAAAGAATTCTATTTCCGCCGGTGCACCTGAGTGCTTCTTTGCACCTATTCTTTGGGCAGTTTTTGCATCTTCAACCGTTACTGGACCTTTACGCACTTCTACCGGTGCAGTATTGAATGCTTGTTGGGCCGATACTTCTGATGAATAAATGAATGATTATGAAATCTATTTCTATCCACGATCGCACAAGTATTTCGGCAGGGGCTTCTAATCGCGAATGCGTGATTTATGGAGCGGCAGCTGTTGGATTCAGCTTATTGGCTTTTGTTCCTGGATTTCAAGTTGCGGCTATAGCTGGCGCTATTTCCACCGTAACGAAAGCTTCAGATTGTTTTAATGACTAAAATCTAGGAGGGCGGGGCAACCGCCCTCCTGTAATTTGCTCTGCTATGCTTTATTTGATTCAACTTTTCGCGCTTTTGATATTCGTCTTGACTTGTCTCCTTCACGGTCGAGCGATTCATCCGGCCGGAGAAGTTATTCTCGGTATTTATACGCTCGTCAATGGTGCGCTGATTGCACTTTCATGGAAGAATTCCCTGGAGAAAGAATCCGAACACAATCGTTAATTGTATTCGTTTTTTTATTCGTTGTTTTCCGTTTGCTCCTGGCTGAATGGGAGCTGTTTTTATTTCCCGAAGAAAAAACTCGAGTTTTTCTGGAAGCAAACCTGCCCGCCGAACAGGTCGATGCGACCCTTTCCATTAAGGATAGAATTTCAAAGTGGCGCTGGATAATAATTCCATTTACCGCTTTATTAGGAAGTCTATTGCTGGCTTACTATGGATACCTTACTGGGTATTTCACCCAATTGAATAAGCTGACGCTCCGTCACCATTTCAAAGCTGTACTATGTGCTCAAATTGTGGCGAGCGTTTATTTTGCAACGCGTCTTTTCCTAGTGATGAAATTCGCTCCTAAAATGACCCTTGAACAATGGCAGACGTATTATCCAGGTTCGTTTTTAGCCTATATGGATCCATTGAAAACCGATCCATGGTGGATGTTTTCTTTTGCCCAATTGAATATTGGGAACCTTTTATTCATGTTAACCCTAGTTGTAGTATACGTTCGCATTAAGGGCGTAAGTGCAGAAAGAGCGTTTCAATATGTGAGTATTTCTTGGGGTGGAGGATTGATCCTTATTTTATCCTTGATTACCTTCGTGCAAATGATGATTATGAATTAATGTCTATGAAAAAGACTTTCTTCCTCGTTCTCGGTATGCTGCTAATAGTGGCTATTGCTTTGTTGTTTTGGCAGAATAATAGGCTTCAGAAGGCTCAAAGAAGTTTTAGTCAATTGCCTTCGTTTACACTCCGGCAAGATTCATCCTCCATTCAAATTCCAGAAGGACTTCCTTCAGGTAAATGGGATGGAATAATTCTTATAAAATTTGATTCAGATTGCTCCGTGTGCCAAATCAAAGCACAATCGCTTAAAAGAGATTTGGACCTACTAGACTCTTTTATCATCATTATGGCCTCTTCCGAGGAGTGGACAAATATTGATCAGTTTTCGATTGAATACGATTTAAAACATCAGTCTAATTTTGTCTTTGGGCAAATGAGCGAAGAAGACTTTTACCATACTTTTAGCGAAGTGGGTGTGCCTTATACCTTCTTGTTTGATCAAACCGGAACACTCTTGCATCAGTTCTCAGGCAATCCATCATTGCAGGCGCTCTTAGGAGCTTTTTATGACCTTCAATGAATTAGCCCGGGTACATCAAGAACAACTAACAGAATTCGATTGCGGGCCCGCTTGCTTGTCTATGCTTGCGAAGTACTTGTCCATCCCAGTTCAATACAGCGATATCAGGAAGGAAATAAGACGCAACGATCAAGGTGTTTCTCTAAAGGCAATGATCGAATGTGCGGAGCGGATGGGTATTGTATTAACGGCCTTGAAAGGGGCATTAGCCGATTTGAAAAAGGAGCTGAAACCTTTTGTCCTCGTTGTGAAGAATGAAGAAGGGCTTCATTTTGTGACGGCGTGGCACTTTGGTAAAAATTCCGTTTGGATATCAGATCCTGCCGAAGGCAGACCGAAGAAACAATCATGGGAAGAGTTAGGAAGGCAATGGACCTGCTATGGGCTTCGGCTCGAAACAATACCGAAACATCCAGTTCAAAAGGGCAATACACCCTGGTTTCGTTGGTTCCAGCACGAAAAGCACTTATTGGCAGGGATTTCAATAGGAACTTTCTTACTCTCAGTGCTCGCTTTTTCCGGAGTTTATTTTTCCAAATGGCTGCTTGATTCTGCACTGCCGAGCGGAACGGATTTGCTGAAGCCTTTTATTATCCTTGGCGGTATCCTACTTTTTTCTGGAGGATTAGGCGCTTTGAGAGATTTTGGACTCATTCTTCATTTCGAACGATTTAATGGCAAAGAGCTCAAAAGACAATTTGAAAAACTTTGGAACCTTTCAACGGACTCTTTCGATACGTATTCAACCGGAGACCTGCTGGCTAGACTACAAGACTTTAGAAGGATTCAGTTTATTATCACCGAATTTATCAGCGGAGTAGGCATTCAGTTAGTTCTCATAGTACTTATTAGCTTCGTGCTTATAGTACTTCAACCTATGCTTGTATGGCCGGTAATACTTCCCATTCCGTGGTATTTTCTCTGGGCAAAACCACGTTCACAGAAATTAAATGAGCAGCAGAAAAACTCCTTAAAATCAAAAGCCTTCCTAGAAAACAATTACTGGCAATGGCTCAATTTCAGATCTTATTGGAAGGTTTCGGGACAGACAAGAAGTATTAATGATCAACATCAACAATACTTGGGAAAATGGATAAATAACCGAAGAGAACTGAGCAAGGAGTTATTGGTGTTGAACTACTCTTTTGAATCGGTATCCATTCTTGGTTTTCTTGCTGTTCTTAATATAACTACAAGTGCCTACCGGCACGACCAACTCTCTCTGGGTGCCCTAATCGCGTGTATTTCTCTTTGGGGAATGTTGTCGCCCGCGTGGAAATCGAGTATTTCCTGGTACCCGAGGTGGATAGAAGCCCAATGGGTGTGGAAAAGAGTGGCCGGCTGGGAAAACGAGGAGAAGAAACCCTTAAAACCCATTGAAGTGAGCCCGGAAGCCAGCTTTTCCTGGTCAATAGGCCGTTCCCTTTCTTTCGACAAGCCAACCATAGATCAAGGTGCTATTATTCAACTTTGCGGTCCCTCTGGATGCGGTAAAACTACGCTCATACGGCTTCTCTCAGATGACTTAGAATGGACTAGGGGAAGTGGTTGGGGTCACTGCGAATGGTTTCCTCAAGAAACCCCAATACTTTCGGGTACCATTGCTGACAATTTACTTGTACGCGCTTCGGATCAACTTGAATGGACGAGAGCAATGGAGGTTTGGGAGATGTGGGGCCTTACGAACTGGATCGATCGGATGCCTTTGAAATGGTCGACTCCCATAGGAAAGGGTGGTCGCGCCCTTTCGGGCGGACAAAAACAACTTATCGCTTGGATGAGAGTGGTTAAATCGAATAAGAAGATCTGGCTATTGGATGAACCTACCGCACATTTGGATGAGCAGTGGACCAACCGCCTCCTCAAGAAACTGTATCAAACCCGAAATGAAAGAGCGGTATTGCTGGTAAGTCATCGAACTTCCGAGATCAATTTTAATCCGACCGGACTATGGGAAATGAAGATGAGTGAAGACGGAAACGTCTTTGTTCAATAAAAAAAAAGGGCTCCATTTTGGAGCCCTTTTTAAATGTCTGTTTGAAGTAGACTTACTTTTTTACTTGATCCACGATGGCTTTGAATGCTTCAGGGTGGTTCATCGCCAAATCAGCCAAAACCTTACGGTTTAGTTCGATTCCCTTTTCATTCACTTTACCCATGAACTCAGAATAACTCATTCCGTGTTCACGAACACCAGCATTAATACGCTGGATCCATAGGGCTCTAAATGTTCTCTTTTTAACTTTACGGTCGCGGTAGCTGTACTGCATCCCTTTTTCGACCTTGTTCTTCGCTACTGTATGGACATTTTTTCCACGTCCGAAGAATCCTTTAGCTTGCTTTAAGACTTTTTTACGTCTCGCGCGGGCAGCTACCGCATTTACCGATCTAGGCATTTTTAATCTGTTTTTTGCACTCAGCGCCGCTTTCGCAGTCTTTTATACTAAGAGCAGGGTTCATTACTCCTTAACTTTACTTACCTCAAGGTTAATTGCTGCAATACAGAAGCAACATCTGACTTGTGTACCAATCCAGACTTCGTAAGATTACGTTTCTGTTTTGTTCCTTTCTTAGTCAAAATGTGGCTCTTGAATGCGTGCTTTCGCTTGATTTTACCAGTACCCGTAAGCTTGAAACGCTTCTTAGCACTGGATTTTGTCTTCATCTTAGGCATTACTTCCTATTTTTGAGCTTACTTAATTACTTTTTAATCACTTTAGGCGCCATAAGCATAATCATACGCTTTCCTTCCAATTTTGGAAGCTGCTCCACTTTTCCGAGAGACTCTAATTCCTGCGCTAAACGCAGTAGTAAAATTTCTCCTTTGTCCTTGAACAAGATTGTTCTCCCCTTAAAGAAAACATAGGCTTTTAATTTGGCCCCTTCTTCTAAGAACTTCTGCGCGTGCTTTAATTTAAAAGCGAAATCGTGCTCGTCGGTATTCGGTCCGAACCGAATTTCTTTGACCACAACTTTCTGCGCATTAGACTTAATCTGTTTCTGCTTCTTCTTTTGGTCGTAGAGAAACTTTTTATAGTCAATGATTCTAGCAACAGGAGGGTCAGCTTTAGCAGAAATTTCAACCAAATCTAGTCCCAAGTCTTGAGCCATACCCAAGGCTTGATCGAGTGAATAAACACCCTGTTCTACATTTTCACCTACTAAACGAACTTCGTCTGCGGTGATTTTTCGGTTGATCTTGTGCGGGTCTTCCTCACGTCGGCGCTGACTCGGACCTCTTCTTCTACGTATTGCTATGACTTTCTCCTTTTAGTTATTAAAATCTTTAATCATCGAATTCACTTCCACATCTACATGCTTAGCGAAGTCTGAAACGGACATAACGCCCAAATCACCCTCTCCGTGCTTTCGAACGGAAACAGAACTCGAGTCTTGTTCTTTCTCGCCGACAATCAACATGTACGGAACTTTTGAGACTTCCGCATCACGAATCTTGCGACCTGTTTTTTCATTGCGCTCGTCAATGAGGGCGCGAATATCGTAATTTTTTAGCTCTTTTTCAATTTTGTATGCATATTCAACATACTTTTCACTGATTGGTAATATGATCACTTGATCAGGGGTGAGCCAAAGTGGGAAGTTACCACCACAGTGCTCGGTCAAAACGGCGATAAAGCGCTCCATCGAGCCGAAAGGCGCTCGGTGAATCATAACAGGGCGGTGCGTCTCGTTGTCGCTTCCTTTGTATTCCAATTCAAATCGCTCGGGTAGTGTATAATCCACTTGAATAGTACCCAACTGCCAAGATCTGCCCAATGCATCTTTTACCATGAAATCAAGCTTGGGTCCATAAAAGGCAGCCTCACCCAATTCCACTACTGTGTCAAGCCCTTTCTCTTGAGCAGATTCCATAATTGCGCGCTCTGCTTTTTCCCATAAGTCCAAACTACCAATGTATTTTTCCGGATTTTCCGGATCACGCAAGGAGATTTGGGTTTTGAATTCGTTAAAGCCTAGGGCAGTAAACACATAGAGTACTAGATCAATTACTTTTTTGAATTCGTCTTTAAGTTGTTCCGGAGTACAGAAAATGTGCGCATCGTCTTGAGTAAATCCGCGAACCCGCGTTAACCCGTGTAATTCTCCACTTTGCTCATATCTATACACGGTTCCGAATTCCGCATAACGAATGGGAAGGTCTTTGTACGAATGTGGCTGCGATTTATAAATTTCACAGTGATGCGGGCAGTTCATCGGTTTCAACAAATAAACCTCGCCTTCTTGGGGTGTTTCGATTGGTTGAAAACTATCTTTCCCATACTTAGCATAGTGGCCGCTGGTTTCGTAAAGCTCTTTATTCCCAATATGTGGCGTAATAACTTGCTCGTAACCGGCCGACTTTTGTGCCTTCTTTAAGAACTGTTCCAACCGCTCACGTAAGGCAGCTCCTTTAGGAAGCCACAGCGGTAATCCCATTCCGACCTTCTGAGAAAAAGTAAACAAACCCAGTTCCTTTCCCAACTTTCGGTGATCGCGTCGTTTGGCTTCTTCCAAAAGCTCCAAATGCTCTGTAAGCATCGAAGCTTTCGGGAAACTTACTCCGTATATCCGTGTTAATTGCTGTTTTGTTTCATCGCCTCTCCAATAGGCTCCGGCTGCATTTAAAATTTTCACAGCCTTGATGAAACCCGTATTTGGAATATGTCCTCCGCGACAGAGGTCAGTGAAATCGCTGTGATCGCAGAATGTAATGGTGCCATCTTCAAGATTTTCAATGAGTTCTACTTTAAACTCATTTCCCTGATTTTGGTACAATTGGAGCGCATCGGCTTTAGAAACAGAGCGCATTTTGAAATCCGCCTTTTCTCGAGCCAGCTCAAGCATGAGTTTTTCAATTTCAGGGAAGTCCTTTTCCGAAATCGAGTGCTCTCCTTCAAAAACGTCATAATAAAATCCGTTTTCTATTGCCGGACCAATGGTAAGCTTAATTCCGGGGTACTTTTTTTCAAGAGCTTGAGCAAGTACGTGCGCGCTCGAATGCCAAAACGCTTGTTTACCTTCTGGGTTGTCCCAGGTAAACAGCGTAAGCGTGCTGTCCTGGGCAATAGGGTCATTGATTTCGACCGTAGCGCCATTTACTTGAGCGGATAGAACGTTTCGGGCTAATCCGTGGCTGATGTCTTTTGCCACTTCAAAAGCGCTAACGGGACCTTCATACGAGCGAACGGACCCATCGGGTAAGGTTATGTTTACCATTTTTCGGAACTTATTAGATAAGGGGTGCAAAGATAGAAAAGCGCGCGGGAAACGAGCGCATTCATCGAGCCGAATAGGCTCTATTTACTTGCATATAATTGTACGTCGCTTTCAGAAATCTCGGAACCGCACAGAATTGTAAGTCGTTCGACGACATTTCTCAGTTCGCGAATATTACCAGTCCAGTCAATTTCTTGAAGTGCAAGGAGCGCTTTCGGGTGAAACTTTTTAACCGCGCTGCCTTGTTCTTCGGCAATTTTCGCCAAAAAATAGTCGGCTAAGATGGGGATATCCGTTTTGCGATCATTCAAGGAAGGAACTTTGACGAGGATCACGCTCAGTCGGTGATATAAATCTTCCCGAAAACGCCCTTCCTTAATTTCTTTCGTAAGGTCTTTGTTTGTGGCCGCTAGTACGCGCACATTTACTTTAATCTCCTTATCGCCTCCTACGCGGGTAATTTTGTTTTCTTGAAGGGCTCGAAGCACTTTCGATTGTGCGGAAAGGCTCATGTCGCCAATTTCATCCATGAAAAGAGTTCCTCCTTCAGCCAATTCGAATTTGCCTTTCCGTTGTTTTACAGCAGAAGTAAAGGCACCTTTTTCGTGGCCAAAAAGCTCACTTTCAATAAGTTCTGCTGGTATTGCGGCGCAGTTCACTTCAATCATGGGCCCTTTGTTTCGCTCGCTTTTTTCATGTAGTTGGTGAGCGACCAACTCTTTTCCTGTACCATTAGGACCCGTGATTAATACCCGTGCATCTGTGTGAGCTACTTTTTCAATCATGTTCCGAATGGAGTTAACTCCATTGCTTTCACCGATAATTTCGTAGCGCTTGCTCACTTTCTTTTTGAGCCTTTTGTTCTCTTCAACAAGCGTTGTTCTATCGAGTGCAAGTCGTACCGTATTTAAAAGTCGATTTAAATCGGGTGGTTTCGAGATATAGTCGAAGGCTCCTTTTTTAATACATTCCACGGCCGTGTCAATATCTCCATGTCCTGAAATCATAACGATGGCCGTATCCGGACTTAAAACGCGCGCGCGCTCCAACACTTCGATGCCATCCAGCCCCGGCATTTTTATGTCGCTCATAATGAGATCGTAGGATTCTTTTCGGAGCATTTCAACGCCTGTCTTACCATCTGGCGCCTCGTCAATTTTATAATCGGAATTTTCTTGGGACAATATGTTCTTTAATACATTGCGAATACTCGCTTCGTCTTCGATGATTAGGATTTTCGACATAGTACTTATTCTTCTCGTGTTACGAGCACTCCTTCTTTTAACGCAAAAGTGCTCAAGGTCATTTGATTAATTGCACAGGTTCGAATGATGTAGTCAATGATTGCACTACTGACAACCATCATTTCGGCGCGCATTTCTAACATTCCCGGCATACTTAATCGTTCCTTTAGAGTGGATTTTAAAAGTACTTGATGAATGTCTTCATAATCCTTTAATCGAAAATCATACCGATTTCCTTTTATTCCCGATGCTTTGTTATATAATCCTTGTAAAATGAGTTCAGATAAAGTGTCAAAGCTTCCCGATGAACCTACTAAATGCTGAGAGGGGAATTGCTCTAACGCTTTCATGAGGTTACCCAAGGAGGTATCCAATAATTCATGGAGTCGATGTAAGTCCCCCCGGGAAATGGGATCTTCCGGAGCGAGTAATTCGAGAATTCGAGAAACCCCCAAAGGATAGCTTTCCTTCCAACGAATCGTGTTGCCCTCTGTTATTATGAACTCGGTACTTCCCCCGCCAATATCCATGATTAATAGGGGGGCATCTCCAAAAGGGGCAGAGGCCCGAACGCCGGCGCAGATTAGTTCTGCTTCGCGATCGCCGGATATAATAGACACCTTTACTCCAAATTGACGATGAATCTCATCTACAAAAACTTGACCATTCGAGGCATCGCGAACAGCGGAGGTCGCAAAGGCCTTAATGCTTGTCACTTCATACTTTTTAATAGTTTGAAGATGCTTCGAAATAGCTTCAAGTCCGCGCTGAAAGGCGGGTTCATTAATCTTCTTTTCTGCAAAACCTCCTTCCCCGATTTTCACAGATAATTTAGAGCGATGTTCGGCGATTATTTCGCCATGTTCTACCCGGCCAATGAGTAAATTGAACGTATTGGTCCCCAAATCAATTACCGCTGTATTCATTCGCTTGAGCTATCGCCTTTTATTTGGCTAGGCCTAGCGGCCTGATCGGCATTTTTAAACCACACATCTCGCTGAGGGAAAGGTATGCGGATACCATGATCGCGGAATTTCTGTTCGATCATGAATCGCAAATCACTTTTGATTTTTTCGATGCGGAAAAGATTTTCACTGTGAAAAAGCAATTCGAATTGAAGTGCACTCTCGCCAAAATCACTGAAAAATAAGTGAGGCGCCGGTGTTTTTTTAATTTCGCCATGCGCATCGGCGCATTCGAGTAGAATTCGCCGAACCGCAGGTACATCAGAGCCATAAGCTACACCAACGGAAATTCGGAAACGCGCATCTCTTGAATTCTGCGTCCAATTCTTAACATTTTCATTTACGAATTTGTGATTGGGCACAATCACCACGGTGTCGTCCCTCGTAATTACTTTTGTCGTGCGTGAGTCTACTTCTTTCACACGGCCAATGAGTCCATCGACTTCAATGATGTCTCCAGCAGTAATGGTCCGCTCAGTGAGTATTAAAAAACCTGAAATCAAGTCTTTAAAAAGAGCTTGAAGACCAAGCCCTAATCCAACAAAAAGGGCGGTGGAAGAAGCTAATAATAAGGTGAGTTGAATACCCGTGGCTTCAAAAACCAAGAGGATCGTAAAGAGATAAACGATGTATTTGACTGCTTGGAAATAGGCGTACTTGCGCCCTCGATCTATTAGATTGTCGTGAAGTCGTGCATCTAGGAATTTTCTAATCAGCCATAAAATAAAGCGCGCTCCGCCTATAATTAGCAGGGCGACGAGAATCCCCCAAAGAGTCAATTGAAAGTGTTTGGTATCAATTAACGGGTATTCTAGAGTGGCTTTTAACTGATTAAAAAACTCGGACCATCTCATCCTTTAAATCGAATCCATTTCCACAACTCACTATAAGAAACCTTCTTACCATACATAAGAATCCCTGTTCTGTAAATACGCGCGGCCACCCAAACAGTCCCGAAAAATCCGGCGACGAGCAAGCCCATGGAAAGCAGTAATTCAGAAATAGGAACACCCATAGCGACCCGAACCATCATGATCACGGGTGATGTAAAAGGTATTAGTGAAAACCAAAAGGCTACTGGACTCTCGGGATTGGTAATAACCGTCTGAGCTACAATGATTGCCAATATCAGCGGAACGGTAACAGGCAGCATAAACTGTTGTGTATCGCTTTCATTATCAACGGCGGCTCCAATGGCGGCAAACAAAGCACCATAGAGCAAGTATCCACCCATGAAATAGAATAAGAACGAGCCAATAATTAAAGGAAAATTGATGGAATCCATCATTTTTAAAATCTTGGGCATTTCGTTTGCCTGCACTTCGGCAATAGCATCATTTGCTTGTGAACCGGCCATTTGCCCGGCTACAGCAGTACTTGAATAGGCATCATCGAGATAAGCGTATTGAACGACAGATACTATAGCAAAGGTTAAGATAACCCACAAAAGGAACTGGGTTAAACCGACCAAGGCTACGCCAATAATTTTTCCAAGCATTAGCTGGAACGGCTTTACAGAAGAAATAATCACTTCAACGATTCGATTCGACTTTTCTTCGATAACCCCGCGCATTACTTGAGCGCCGTATATGAAAATAAAGATATAGATGAGAAAGGCCATTACGAATCCGACTGCGGTGGTGAGTTCGCTGTAGTTTTCTTCTTCTTGATCACCTTCCAAGCTAATGGTACTTATGTTCACGCTCGTTTTTGCCGCTTCTATTTTTTCAAGATCAACACTGTCGCGTTTCAATTTTAAATTTTCCAGTTCTCGTTCGAGTTGCCGTTTGAGGCTGTATTTCATGTCGAGGCTAACTGTTTTTTCGCTGTACAGTTGAATTGATTTTTCAATAAAATTGAGGTCACAATGAGCACCACAGGGAACGTAGAGTAGGGCATAGGCGTCTGATTTCTTCAATTTCGACTTTGCGCTATCCAACTCCATATCTTCAAGATAGGTGTATCTCGATTCAGGGCTTTCTGCGAGGTATCCTTCGAACAGATCGGTTTCGTCTAGCACGAGTACCTCTTTTTGAGGAGATCCACTTTCCGAAAGAATAATTGGAACAATGAATAGAGAGGCCATCAGAATAGGACCGAGAAGGGTCATTACCAAGAATGACTTTTTCTTCACGCGCGATAGAAACTCTCGTTGAATGATTAATCCGGTGCGATTCATACTGATGCTTTTTGAACGGTTTGAATGAAGATGTCGTTGGCGCTAGGAATTTCTTCTTTGAATGAAGTGATTCCAACATGAGGAAGAATAAACTGAAGTAATTGGTTTGCTGCAATGCCTTCTGCTAATTGAATGCGGGCCCGTCCTTCGCTTTGCTCGGTGATCGTCATGCCGTTAGGCATTTCCACGGGGAAGTTACCCGAATGATATTGAAGCTCGTAGATGCCATTTTTATAGTCATTCTTAATATCACTCAGTTTTCCATCGAGAATTTTTTCAGACTTGTTTATGAGGGCGATATGGTCACACAGCTCTTCCACAGATTCCATTCGGTGCGTCGAAAAGATAACGGTTGCACCATTCTCTCGTAAGCGGAGGATTTCGTCTTTAATGAGGTTTGCATTGATCGGATCAAAGCCGCTGAAGGGCTCATCGAAAATAAGAAGTTTCGGTTCGTGTAAAACCGTAGTCACAAATTGAACTTTTTGCGCCATCCCTTTGCTCAAGTCTTCTACTTTCTTATCCCACCAGTCAATGATTTCCATTCTTTTGAACCACTCTTGCAATCGTTTCTTTGCTTCATGGGTAGAAAGGCCTTTTAATCGGGCTAGATAAAGAGCTTGTTCACCCACCTTCATTTTCTTGTAGAGGCCTCGCTCCTCGGGCAAATATCCGATGTGCTCGATGTGATTCGGCTTAAGGGGTTCTCCGTCCAAATAGATGGTTCCTTGATCGGGTCCCGTAATTTGGTTGATGATTCGAATCAAGCTGGTTTTCCCGGCTCCATTCGGACCTAAAAGTCCAAATATGGAAGAGTTCGGGACTTCGATGGATACGTCATTCAGCGCGCGGTGTTCGGCGTAATCTTTCACAACGTTTTCGGCAATAAGTAGACTCATAGTAGTAAAAAAAAAGGATCGCAATTGCGACCCCTAATATAGCTTTATGTTCTTATGAAAACATCTCTTTTACTCGGTCGAAAAAAGACTTTTCATTTTTATTTGGCTGTGGCTTGCTATTCGGACTAGCCTTAAAGTCTTCAAAAAAGGATTTCTCATCTCTCGAAAGCTTTTGGGGCGTCCAAACATTTACATGTATAAGTAAGTCGCCTTTACCATAGTGCTCTACGCTGGGTAGACCTTTTCCTTTAAGTCGCAGGATTTTCCCGCTTTGTACTCCGGCATCTAGACTAATCCTAGCTTTCCCTGTTACCGTAGGAACTTCTACTTTGGTTCCCAATATGGCATCAGACAAACCGATGTACAAGTCGAAGTGCAAGTTGCTTCCTTCTCTTTGTAAGGTGTCGTGTTCAATTTCTTCAACGACTACAATTAAATCGCCCGCAGGCCCGCCTTTAGGTCCTTCGTTTCCTTTTCCCCGAACATTGAGTTGCATACCATCACTCACGCCTGCTGGGATTTTAATCTCGACGACTTCTTCAAATCGCTCTAAACCATCGGCATTGGTGCCGGGTTCTTTACTTCCCACTACTTTTCCATCTCCACCGCACTGCGGACAAGTGGAGGCCGTTTGCATTCGCCCTAAAATAGTTTCAGTAACCCTGTTGACACGCCCCATGCCATTACATGTGGTACAAGTAGAATAGGTTACTTTTCCGGAGTTCTTCATCCGGGCAACCTTTATCTTTTTGTCTGCGCCATTGGCGATTTCCTCAAGCGTGAGTTTAACCCGAATGCGCAAATTGCTTCCTCTCCGGGCCCGGGCTCCTGAACGACCTCCGCCTCCACCGAAGAAACTGTCGAATGGAGAACCACCGCCACCGCCGAAAATATCGCCAAACTGACTAAAGATATCATCCATATTCATGCTTCCGCCTCCGCCGAAGCCTCCGCCGCCCATGCCAGCATGGCCGAATCGATCATACTTCGCCTTCTTGTCAGCATTGCTCAGTACTTCGTATGCTTCTGCCGCCTCTTTAAAACGACCTTCTGCGTCTTTATCATCCGGATTTTTATCGGGATGATACTTCAACGCGAGTTTGCGATACGCTTTTTTGATTTCGCTGGCATCGGCACTCTTGGAAACTCCAAGAACATCGTAATAGTCTCTTTTATCCGCCATGTTTGATTTATTGTCCTACTACTACTTTGGCAAATCGAATTACGCGATCATTCAAAGTGTAGCCTTTTTCTAATTCGTCGACCACCTTGCCTTTCAGCTCTTCTTCCGGAGCTGGGATTTGGGTAATGGCCTCATGAAGGTCTGTATCGAGTGGCTGGCCGATCGAAGACTCCATCTCTTTCAGACCTTTTTGCTCCAAAGTTTTCTTCAACTTGTTGTAAATCAGATCGATTCCTTCTTTCACTCCTTCAATGGAAGGAGCGTCATCCATTGACTTTTTGGCACGATCGAAATCGTCAATCACAGGAATTAAAGCGGTCATCAAGTCTTCTGTTGAGCGGCCAATCAATTCTATTCGCTCACGAGCAGTTCTCTTCTTATAGTTTTCGAATTCCGCAAATAAACGGAGGTGTTTTTCTTTTGCCTTTTGGAGTTCGTTTTCCAACTCATCAGTTTCTGAGTTTTCCGTTTTTTCCTCCTTTGAATCTACGATCTTCTCCGTAGTCTCGGCAGTATTATCAAGGGACTCTTGGTCCTTGGTCGCTTTTTTCTTTGACATGGTGCTTTTGTTTTCGACTTGCCAGAATCAAATCCCAGGCCAATGTTAAATTTGTGTCAACTTGTCACTATTTGGCAATCTGTGCCAGTGCAGAACTTAGGTTGGCTCCACGCAAGTTTTTAGCAACAATAATTCCGTTGCCATCAACCAAATAATTCGTCGGGATACTATTTACGCGGTAAAGCGCAACCACCGCTGAATTCCAGCCTTTCAGTTCGCTTACGTGATAAGGCCATGAAAGCTTATCCTGCTGGATCGCACTCGTCCATGCGGATTTCGAATTGGACTGACGCGGTGTGCCGTCCAATGAAACGCTGTAAACGGTAAATCCTTCGAACCCGTTCAATACGTAGTCTTTGTATTTGTCGTACGTTGCTACTACGTGCGGGTTTTCACGTCTGCAAGGACCGCACCAGCTGGCCCAAAAATCAATAAGTACGTATTTACCCTTTAAATCTGATAACTTTATCACCTCACCTTGAGGGTTTTTGAGTTCGATCTCCGGGGCTTTATCACCTACGTTCAATCCAATCTCCTGTCCATTTACAGCTGTGGATAAGGCGAAAGCCAAGAATAGGCCGAGTATTTTTACGTATTTGAACATTGTATGTCTGTTTTAGTCTATTCGAATAATATCTGCACCTAAAGCGTTCAAGCGGGTGTCTATGTTTTCATATCCGCGATCTATTTGCTCAATATTGTGGATTGTAGAACGACCTTCAGCGCTCATAGCGGCAATCAACAGTGAAATACCAGCTCGAATGTCCGGTGAGGTCATTACAGTTGGTTTCAATTTATTCTGTCTGTCCAATCCAATTACCGTTGCGCGGTGCGGGTCACAGAGTATAATTTGCGCCCCCATGTCGATAAGTTTGTCCACGAAAAATAAACGACTTTCAAACATTTTCTGGTGAATCAGCACACTTCCTTTCGCCTGTGTCGCCGTGACTAATAAAACGCTGAGTAAATCAGGTGTTAGTCCTGGCCAAGGAGCATCGGCAATAGTCAGTATCGAACCGTCAATGAAAGATTCTATTTCGTAGTGCTTTTGAGCGGGAACGATTATGTCGTCTCCTTTAACCTCTAAGTTAATGCCCATATGCTTGAAAGTATTGGGAATTACGCCGAGCTCTTTATAGGAAACGTTTTTAATGGTGATTTCAGACTCCGTCATTGCAGCCATGCCAATATACGAGCCAATTTCAATCATATCGGGCAGGCATCGATGTTCACAACCACCGAGTTCGTTTACCCCTGTGATCTTCAATAAATTCGATCCGATTCCTTCAATCTGAGCGCCCATTTTCACCAGCATTTTGCATAATTGTTGCAAATAGGGCTCGCATGCCGCGTTGTAAATGGTAGTTTCTCCTTCGGCCATTGTGGCGGCCATAACAATATTGGCCGTACCTGTTACAGAGGCCTCATCGAGCAACATATAAGCGCCTTTCAGTTTCGCTCCGGAAACTTTGTAGAAGGAGGCCGAATCGTCGTATTCAAATTCAGCTCCTAAATTTTGAAACCCAATAAAATGAGTGTCTAAACGTCGACGACCAATTTTATCACCACCGGGACGCGGTATATAGCCTTTTCCAAAACGAGCCAAAAGAGGGCCAACAATCATAATGCTCCCGCGAAGTGCCGCTCCTTTCAATTTAAATGCGTCGGAATCGAGGAAATCCATGTTCACCTCATCTGCGTGGAAACTGAAGGCATTGGGACCTAGCTTTTCCACCTTTACACCTAATTCATCGAGCAATTCAATGAGCTTATTGACATCCACAATATTAGGCACATTGCGAATGATTACTTTTTCCGGGGTAAGGAGAGTGGCACAAATTACCTGAAGCGCTTCATTTTTTGCGCCTTGCGGCGTGATGGATCCTTTAAGTGCTTTTCCGCCGTTTATGATGAAGGTAGACATGGATTGGAGCTTATTTTCTTCGTTTAAAGTTTCTTTTCTTGGAGGGTCTCTTTCTATTGGGCACTTCGGATTGGATACCGCCTTTTTGCACAAGGACTTGCGTCGAAGAAAGTGTTTGTCCTTCTTGAAGTTTCAACTTTCCATCGGATAATTCTTCGAGATGATTCAAAATCACCTGATCTTCAACAGAATCTTTGTTCCAATTTAAGTAGCTCTTTTTCATGTGGTTCCCCAAAGCTTTAATAAGCTTGGGGCGGTTCTCGTCTTCTTCTAGGGCGACTACGGCTTCAATCATGTTCATGATCGTTTTCCCGTAATAGCGGTATTTAATTCTCGTTTGAGGATATTCTAGTTTTTTGGGCGGCTCTTCAAAGGTGTCTTTCGTCGGAAGCGGGAATGGTGATTCTACGTCCAATTTGAAATCACTCATGATGAACAAATGATCCCATAGCTTATGCTTGAAGTCGGGGACATCGCGAAGGTGAGGATTCAGATTTCCGATGACTTCAATAATGGCTTGCGCCACTTTTTGACGCTCTTCTTTATCTTCAACGGTAATGGCAAAGTCGACCATCTGCTGAACGTGGCGACCGTATTCCGGAATCTTTAATTGCTCTTTCTCTGTATTGTATTGCATGCTTGTCTTTCTTGTGGCGCAAAGGTAACCATTAAATTGACCCTTATATTGCCTTTAATTTGGCGAATTTCAGAAGGAGTTTTTTTTCGCCATGTCGATCAAATTTCACCACGGCTTTCTTGTTCGCACCAGCTCCTTCAAGTCGCTCCACGACCCCTTTCCCGAAACGCTCATGCGCGATACGCATACCTTCTTGTAGGTCAATGTTAAACTCAAAATTTGACGTGTCGGCTGAGTTTGGCGCTGATTTACGTTCGCTCTGGCGAAGCGGCTTCATACTTTTTTTAATCCCCAAAGGTTGAGGTTTTTTCTTCTCTTTTTTCTGGCCCTCACGGCCCGATCCAAAATTGAGTTTGTATTTATCCGGGATCGGTGGGTTTTGGCGAGGCGTTGGAATGAGCCAATCGAGAAATTTCTCGTCGATTTCCTCCAAGAATCTACTCGGTTCGTTGTCGATAACCTTTCCCCAGCGATATCTTTGAAGCGAGTAGGTCAGGGTGGCGGTTTTTTCCGCCCGAGTGAGGGCGACGTAAAAAAGCCTTCTTTCTTCTTCTAAATCTGCTCTACTATTCACAGCCATCATAGATGGAAAGAGGTCTTCTTCCAAACCGACGATATATACATTGGGAAATTCAAGACCCTTTGCCAAGTGAATCGTCATTAAAGAAACCTTGTTGTGATCGTTCGGATTATCATTGTCTAAATCCGTAATTAAGCTAACCTCCTCTAAAAAGGCGGACAGATCCGTTCTTTGAAGTTCTTCTGGCCCGGACTTCCTTTCTTCTGTGAATTCTTTAATACTGTTTAAGAGCTCCTGTATGTTCTCAGCTCTACTAATACCTTCCGGGGTTTGATCATCGCTCAGCTCCTTCAGAATGCCCGTTGTTTGCGCTATGTGGCTGGCCAGGGCAAAAGCGTCCTGAGTCTCCGCCATTACCCGGAAACTTTGAATCATAGTGGCAAAACCAATGAGCTTTCGCTGGACACCAGAATTGAGGCCTACTTGAGGGTATGCGTCAATTCGCTCGGTTAAATCCCAAAGGGAGCATCCAAATTGGTTGGCCGAAACCGTTAGTTTTTCGAGCGTTGAATTTCCGATTCCTCTTCTCGGATAGTTGATCACCCGTCGGTAGGCTTCTTCGTCATTGCGGTTGATTGTCAGCCGTAAATAGGCAAGCAAATCTTTAACTTCGCGACGTTGATAGAACGATACTCCTCCATAAATCCGGTAGGGAATATTTCTTTTTCTGAGCGCATCTTCAATGCTACGCGATTGAGCATTCGTTCTATATAATACGGCAAAGTTCCCTAGGCTAGTGTTCTGCCGCATTTGGCGCTCCCAAATATTACCGGCGACATATTGTCCTTCTTGATTGTCTGAAGCGGCCTGGTAGACACGAATTTTTTCTCCTTCAGAGTTTGAGGTCCAAACACTTTTTTCGAGTTGATCTGTATTGTGTTTAATGATGGAGTTGGCCGCGCCAACAATCATTTTAGAGCTTCTGTAATTTTGTTCCAAACGAAGTGCTAAGGCGTCTGGATAATCTCGATTGAAATTCAAGATATTCTTGATATTCGCTCCTCGAAAAGCGTAAATACTCTGCGCATCATCCCCAACCACGCAGAGGTTTTCAAAACGGGAAGCGAGCGATTTCACGATCAGGTACTGAGCGTGATTCGTATCCTGATACTCGTCAACCATGAGATACTTGAACCGATTCTGATATTTCGCTAAGACTTCCGGGAACTTTTGAAGTAACTCATTCGTTTTGACCAACAAATCGTCAAAGTCCATCGCACCGGCTCTAAAACAGCGTTCGACGTACGTTTGATAAATCTTTCCCGTTTCTGGTCTTTTAGCCGCAGCATCGTATTCGATAAGCTCTGGGATGTTCCAATAAGCTTCGGGTGTAATAAGAGAGTTTTTAAAAGACGATATTCTTCCTTGCAAGGCCTTTGGCTTGTACAAGTCCGTGTCTAAGTTTAACTCCTTAATAATGTTGTTGATCAGCTTCCGCGAATCTTCGGTATCGTAGATTGTAAAGTTGCTGGGGTACCCCAATCGATCCGCTTCAATCCGAAGGATTCTCGCAAAGACGCTGTGAAAGGTGCCCATCCATAAATTTCGGGCTTCCGTTCCGCCTACAATTTTTTCAACGCGACCCTTCATTTCTTTTGCGGCCTTGTTCGTAAACGTCAGGGCCAGAATGTTAAATGGATCGACCCCAAGGCCCATTAAATGTGCGATTCGATAGGTTAAAACGCGTGTTTTTCCCGAGCCGGCACCGGCTATGATCATTAAAGGTCCTTCGGTATGTTCGACGGCCGCGCGCTGGGGCTCGTTTAATTGGGCAAGATAATCGTGACTCATATTCATTTCTGAATGTCAAAAGTAAAATAAATGCTAGGGTCTAAGCGACCAACCTTTGAGCTTTTATCAACGTGTAATACATAAGCACTGAAAATCGTATTTTTCAACTCTCGAAAGACAAATTTATGCGCCGAATATTACTTTCTCTGGGATTAATAATAAGTGTTTCCACATTTGGTCAAGTAATTGCTCCGAATGATACTTTCATCTGTCAAGGCGGTCCCTTGACCTTAACTGCGAACTACCTCGGTGGAGGTGGAGCTTCTAATTACAATGATTCAATAATTCCTTATTTCTGGGAATCGGCAACCCTATCAAATTCGTATAATGGTCCTGACGACCAGCATTCGGGTATTGTAAACATTGGATTCGACTTTTGTTTTTACGGAAGCACGTATTCACAATTGGTCGTTTCCACCAATAACTATATCACCTTTGATCTGACGTACGCGAATAATTTTTCCAATTGGGTTACTTCAGCAGTTCCAAACGCAAATGAGCCTCTTGCGGCGATTATGGGGCCTTGGTTAGATATAAATCCGGCGACGGGCGGAACGGTGACCTATGGAACTCTTGGTACGGCTCCGTTCCGAAAATTCGTTGCGAGTTTTAATAATGTGCCCATGTTCAGTTGCATAAGCCTGTTATATAAAGGTCAAATTGTGATTTACGAAACCACAAATATCATTGAAACGCATATCGAAAATCTTCCTTTGTGCGCGAGTTGGAATTCGGGGAATTCAGTTCACGGTTTGCAAAATGAAACGGGATCACAGGCCTATACCGTTACAGGTCGCAATAACACACCTTACTCCCTTATTAATGAAGGGCGACGTTTTTACGGGGCTGGGAATACTTCGGTTATATGGTATGATGAGAATTTGATGGTTTTGGATACGGGTATATCGGTCAATGTGAACCCAACGCAGAGTGCGACGTACTACGTTGGACTCGATTGCGGTGGGATTCAAGATACGGTGAATGTAATTATCGGCTCCATTGGAGCCGCCTTTACAATTCAAGACGAATCTTGTTTTTCAAGTAATGATGGCCTTGCTACGGTCTCGCTTCCCAATAATAATGGGCTGTGGGATTTAACTTGGACAAACATCTTTGGAGCAGTTCTTCAAACGGACAGCAATACTTCTGGGAATGTATCCTTGGGTGGACTTGACGCGGGGGCTTATTTTGTTGAAATGTACGATCAAGTCAATGATTGCTCGGTCGTTGATACGCTGTACATCAATCAGCCGCCTCCCATAGTTCTCAATGAACAGGTGACCAATGCGTATTGTGATAATGAAAACGGGAGTATTCTTCTCGCCCTATCGGGCGGATATGGCGATTTGACTTTTTCTTGGCTCGATGGCACCTCGGAACTGAATCGGGTGGACCTGATGCCGGGGGATTATACGATCGTAGTTTCGGACAGCATAGGGTGTGATACAACGGTCACTTTCTCTATAATAAATGAATTCCCTGCAACAGCAGATTTTACCGTAAATCCGAATACGGGATTGGCACCCTTAGAAATCTCAACAAATAACTTGAGTTCCGGTGCCACTTCATACGTATGGAATTTTGGCAATGGAGATAGTAGCGTGGAAGAATCGCCGGACTATGTGTACACGGAAAATGGACTTTATGAGTTGACACTTGTTGCGTTAGATTCGGTAAGCGGTTGTTCGGACACAATGACTGTGTTAATAGATGTTTCTTCGGACCCTCGAGTGGCCATGCCCAATGTATTTACACCCGGCGGAGCATATCCGTATTACAATGCGATTACGGCCAACGATAGCACATCCAATATTGCCGAATTTACCGGGGTCATCTATAACCGATGGGGGAAGAAGGTATATGAGTGGACAGATTGGTCAGCGAACTCATCAGGATGGGATGGATCTGTCGGCGGCGCGAAAGCTTCTGAGGGAGTTTACTATTATACCGTAAAAGCCGTCGGAAACAACGAAAAGGTAATTGAAAAATCGGGTCATTTGACTCTTTTCCGAAACGATTAAGATGTACCTGTATATATAAGGTCATAAATCCCGCCGAGAGGCGGGATTTTTCTTTTTGAAAACTTCTCCAAAAACATCCTATTTTTTCCAGTATCAACCTATTGCAGGTTGGAATATTTGTCTTACATTTGCAGTCCCTAAAAAACTGGGGTATTGTATATTATCCGATCAGAACACAATTTATAGCGTATGCCAACGATACAGCAGCTTGTTAGAAAGGGCAGGAAGAAAATCACAAAGAAGAGTAAATCTGCCGCACTGGATGCGAGTCCACAACGCCGAGGAGTTTGTACTCGTGTGTACACCACTACACCGAAAAAACCGAACTCAGCGATGCGTAAAGTAGCTCGTGTTCGCTTAACGAATTCCAAAGAAGTCAACGCCTATATTGGCGGTGAAGGTCACAATTTGCAAGAGCACTCCATTGTTCTT
>ENA-OUOG01000115-OUOG01000115.1-marine-metagenome-genome-assembly--contig:-NODE-115-length-95434-cov-4.962352_pt1 | contig 95434 bp, 85 predicted proteins | sample MGYA00248635_ERZ508505 | MGnify/ENA primary metagenome ERZ508505 (study PRJEB26176, sample SAMN06267871) | marine metagenome | isolation source: Saanich Inlet, British Columbia, Canada | place: Pacific... | reverse complement strand
GTGGCGAAATTGGTAGACGCGCAGTCTTCAGGCGGCTGTGCCTTCGGGCGTGCTGGTTCGAGTCCAGTTCCGGGTACGGTAGCCCTGCATGCTCATGCGGGGCTTTTTTGTGGCCGGTATTTGGCCCCTTCTTGGAACATCCACCCGCCTCCATCGGTTATCTTCGCATCGTGAACCTTCACAGCCCACAACCCCACCGGGACTTGACTGCCGAACGCCTTCCTCATCCGTTGGTGATCGCAGGCCCGTGCAGTGCCGAAACCGAAGCGCAGGTCGTGGAAACGGCAAAGGCGTTGGCGGCGACAGGCAGGGTTCACTTGTTGCGTGCTGGCATTTGGAAGCCGAGGACGCGGCCGCAGACCTTCGAGGGCGTTGGGGACGATGGGTTGAACTGGTTGGTGAAAGCGCGCGCTGAGAGCGGGTTGCCGATTTGCACGGAAGTGGCGAACACGCGGCACGTGGAATCGTGCTTGGAGGCCGGGTTGGATGCCGTTTGGATTGGGGCGCGCACCACGGTCTCGCCCTTTGCTGTTCAAGAAATTGCCGAAGCCCTCAAGGGCACCAACATTCCGGTGCTGGTGAAGAATCCGATGCACGCTGACTTGAAGCTTTGGATCGGCGCCATTGAACGCGTTCAGGCCTTGGTCGATGGCCCGGTTTGGGCGTTGCACCGAGGCTTCACGGGATACCAGCACAAGGAATTCCGGAATGCGCCCATGTGGGAAGTGCCCATTGCCCTTCGTGCTGAAAAACCCGAAGTTCCTGTGCTGTGCGACCCGAGCCACATCGGAGGCCGCAGGGACTTGCTGGAACCGGTTGCCCAAAAGGCCATGGATTTGGGAATGGCCGGGCTGATGCTTGAAGTGCACCCCTCTCCGAGCGAGGCATGGAGTGACGCGGAACAACAGATCACGCCCGACCGATTCGTCGAAATGCTCGACCACCTGACCATTCGAGCGGAATTGCCCGAAGGGGACTTGGTCGACGGCTTGGCCGCGCTTCGCATGCAGATGGATTCCGTGGATGAGCAGTTGGTGGAATTGTTGGCCGCGCGCATGGATTTGGCGCGGTCCATCGGACAGTTTAAAAAGGAACACGGCATCACCATCCTGCAGTTGGAGCGTTGGAAACAGGTGTTCGCGAGCCGCAGCCGGTGGGGCAAGGACCTGCGTTTGGGCGAAACCTTCATGATGAACCTCCTCGAACACGTGCACAACGAGAGCATCCGCGTGCAAACCGAGGTCATGAACGAAAAAAAATCAGCCGAATAATTCACTGTTTTTCAGTTCGTTACGAACTAATTTTCATTTTTCTCGTTCGAAAATGAAACCTCTTTTCAGCACGTGCCGTAAAGGGACTTGGTTTTGGTTTTGCCATTCTCCCAAGGAGAATAACAGAAATCAGGCGATTTGGTGAGAAAGGGGACCTCAACGGAGGTCCCCTTTTGACGTTTTATGGGTTCACTCGACCGGCTTGCGTTTGGTCAACAGCTGGATCCAAATCGCTCGGCTCACCCGGTATACCGGCGGAAGCAGCAGAATGAGCGTGGTGATGCCGGAGGTCAGGAACAGGGTCACGTGCGTGAAGAAGGAGAACTCAATCCAGCCAAGGGCATCGAACGTGTACAACGCGACCAACACCGCCACCCAAAGCGCGACCGTCAGCGCATACGAGACATACGCTGCCCCGAAGTAAAAGCCCGGCTCCCGCTCGAAATCCTCGCCACACACCGGACACGATTTGTTCATCTTCGAGGTGGTGGACAAGCGGTACGCATTGGGGAATTGAAACAGATTGCCCTCGCGACATTGGGGGCATTTCAAGGCCAAAATGGCCCCGAGGAGGGAACGTTGTTTCGCCATGCCGCGAAAGTATCGCAAAACACCCTGCGATTCGGGAACTTGGGTCACGCGCTGCCCGGTCAGGCCAAATCCTGCATCTCCACCAACCTCCGGTACACCCCTCCCCGCTCCATCAACTCATCGTGCGTCCCAGACTCTACGATGCGCCCGCCGTCTAGGACGTGGATGGCATCGGCGTGGCGAACCGTGCTCAACCGGTGTGCAATGACCAGCACCGTTCGGTTCGACATGAGCCGGTCGATGGCCTGTTGCACCAGTTGCTCCGACTCCGTGTCCAAGGCCGAAGTGGCCTCGTCCAAGAGCAGGATGGGCGGGTCCTTGTACAAGGCGCGCGCAATGGAGAGGCGCTGCCGTTGCCCGCCGCTCAGTCGGCCACCGCCATCGCCGATGAAGGCATCGAATCCGCCGGGCAAGGCCTCGATGAACTCCAAGGCGTTCGCGGCTCGGGCCACTTCGCGCAGGCGCTGGGGGTCGGGCGAGGCGTCGCCCAGTGCGATGTTCGATGCGACCGAGTCGTTGAAGAGGATGGCCTCTTGGGTGACCACGCCGAGTTGGGCGCGGAGCGTGGCGATGTCGAGGTTGCGGAGGTCGTGACCGTCGAGCGCGATGCGGCCCGATTGCGGGTCGTGGAAGCGAGCGAGCAGGGAGGCCAAGGTCGTTTTGCCGGAGCCGGAAGGGCCGACGAGGGCCACGGTTTGGCCTCTGTGCACCGTGAAGTCAATGGCCTGGACCACCGGGGCGTCGGGAGCGTAACCGAACCGAACGCCCTCAAAGGCAATGCGGGAGGTGAATCCGTTCCACGGGGCGGGCTGGGCCGGTTCCGGGATGCGGGCCTGTTCCTTGAGGATGGCGTCGAGGCGGTCGAGGGAGGCGGCGCCTTTTTGAACTTTAAACCACCCGTCGCTCAAGGCGCGTGCAGGGGGAATGATTTGGGAAAACACCACCAAATACCCGATGAACCAATCGCCCGACAGCCCCCCGCTGCCTTCCAGCACGAGTTCCCCGCCGAACCACAACAAGATCGCCATCACCGTCAAGCTGATGGTTTCACTCATCGGAGAACTCAGGTATTCCCGCTTGTAGAGCTTGCGCATCAGCTCGAAGTAGCGCTCGTTCGTGGCATCAAAACGGCGAGAAAATGCCGCCTCGGCGTGGAAGGCCTTGACCACCCGCATGCCCCCAAGGGTCTCCTCAATGACGCTCATCAGCTCCCCCAACCGATCCTTGCCGCGCTTCGCCGCGTGCTTCAGGCTCTTGGCGATCCGACTGATGAGGAACCCGCTCAACGGCAGGAAAATCAGGGCAAACAGCGTCAGTTCCCAGCTCATGGCAAACAACGTCCCCAACGACACGAGCAACATGATGGGGCTTTTAAAAAGGACTTCGATCGTGCCGATGATGGAGAATTCCACTTCCATCAAATCATTGGTCATCAAGGACATGACGTTTCCCTTTCGGGCTTCGGTGTACCAACCGACCGGCAACACCAGCAGGCGGTCATACAATTCCTTGCGCAGGTCACGGGCCACGCCGGTTCGGATGGTGGCGAGGCTGTACAAGGCCGCGTAGCTCACCGCATTCTTCAGCACCGCTAAGATGACGATTGCCACGCACAGCGTAACCAGCGCTTGTTTGGGGCCCACCTCCAACACGAAGGAATCGAACGCCCCGTTCACGCGCTCCAACAAGGTGGCGTTTGGGGCGAGCTCCGGCGACTCCGGGGTCCCCGAGAACAGGATGCGCAAAAAGGGAACCACGCTGAGGAAGGTGAACAAGGAGAGGACGGCATTGAGCACGTTGAAGCCCGCGTTCGCCAGCAAATTCAGGCGATACCGCCCCACCCATTGCCAAAGCTCCCGAAACCGGTTCACAGCGCTTGGTCCACCAGATCTGCGGAACGCCCCACGTACGAACTCGGCGTGATGGCGCGCAATTCCTCCTTCACTTCATCCTCAATGTTCAAGCCGCTGATGAAGGTGGAAATGGCTTCCGCATCGATGGCCGCGTGCGTGCGGGTCAACGCCTTGAGTGCTTCGTACGGTTGGGGGTAGCCTTCGCGCCGGAGCACGGTTTGGATGCCTTCTGCGACGATGGCCCAATTCGCATCGAGGTCCGCCGCCAAGCGGTCCCGGTTGAGCAACAATTTGCCCAGTCCCTTCTCAAGGGAGCGCAGGGCAATGAGGCTGTGTCCCATCGGCACGCCCACGTTGCGCAACACCGTGGAATCCGTCAGGTCCCGCTGCAACCGGCTGATGGGCAACTTCTCGGCAAAGTGCATCAGGAGCGCATTCGCAACGCCGAGGTTGCCCTCGCTGTTCTCGAAGTCGATGGGGTTCACTTTGTGCGGCATCGCACTCGACCCAACCTCACCGGCATTGATGCGCTGCTTGAAGTAGTCGAGCGAGATGTAGGTCCAAACGTCCCGGTCCAAGTCCAACAATATCGTGTGCACCCGGCGCAGGGCATCGCACCACGCGGCGAGGTAATCGTAGTGCTCGATTTGGGTCGTTGTGCGGCTGCGCGTCAGGCCGAGGCGACCTTCCACGAAGTCGTTCCCGAAGGCGATCCAGTCGATTGCGGGGTAGGCCACGTGATGCGCATTGAATCCGCCCGTGGCTCCCCCGAATTTCGCCGCATACGGCACCTCATCGAACGCGGCCAATTGCCGATCGAGCCGCTCTACGAACACCGCCCACTCCTTTCCAAGGGTGACCGGTGAAGCGGTTTGGCCGTGCGTGCGGGCGAGCATGGGGATGTCGCGCCATTCGGCGGCTTGCTCGGCGAGGACACCGCGCACCGATGCGAGCAGCGGGCGGAGGACTTCCCGGGTGGCGCGCTTCAGGCTCAACGGGATGGCCGTGTTGTTGACGTCTTGCGAAGTCAAGCCGAAGTGCACGAACTCGCTGAACGCACCGAGGCCGAGGTCGGCCATGCGCTCCTTGATGAAGTATTCGACCGCCTTGACGTCGTGGTTCGTGGTGCGCTCGAGCTCCTTGATGCGGGAGGCATCGGCTTCGGTGAAGGAGCGGTAGAGGGCACGGAGGGCATCGGTTTGGCCTGCGGGAAAGCCCGCTAACTGCGGCAAGGGCAACGCCACCAGCGCGAGGAAGTACTCGACTTCCACCTCCACGCGGTGCGCCATCAAACCAAATTCCGATAAAAAGGGCGCGAGCGCAGCGGTGTGGCGGCGGTATCGGCCATCCACGGGAGAAACAGCAGTCAGGGCGTTGAGGTCCATGCGGGCGAGTTTGTGGCGCAAAAGTAGTTCATGCGACCGACCTGCGCCGGGTGTATCTTGGGGGCATGCAACGGACGTGGATGCGTTTGGTGGTGGCGTGTTGGGCCGTGGGTGCAGCGAGTGGCGCGCTGTTGAACGCCTTGAATGGCCAAATCTGCCCCGCCTATTTCCAACGCGTGCTTCACTGGGATTTTCCGGGCGTTGCAGCGGCCGCGATGTTGCAAGGCGTTTTCGAGGGATCGTTTTATGCGGTGTTGGTGGCGTTGGTTTTAGGGTGGAGTTGGATGCGGGGCGGGGGCGACCGGCCGGGTCGTCGGGCGTTGCCGGGCATCGTGGGCTGGTGGGCGGCGGGCGCGTTGGTCGGGGGCGGGATGGGCTGCGGATTCGCCGCCTGGAGTGCGGACTTTTTCACGGCGACGTTTCCGCCGTCGGCGGGCCTTGAAGGGACCGCGTTGCTTCGGTTTGCTTGGGTCGGAGGGAGCATCCAAGGAGCGCTGTTGGGGGCGGCCCTGGGCACCCTCGGGGCGGCCGCGCGGCTGCGCCGACCCGAAGCCTGACGTACCTTCGCACCATGCAGCTTTACACCATCCAAACCGGGTACTTCAAACTCGATGGCGGCGCCATGTTTGGCGTGGTCCCCAAGCAACTCTGGTCCCAGCACGTCCCACCCGACGACCTCAACCTCTGCACCTGGTCCATGCGGTTGCTGCTCGTGGAAGAAGGCGACCGGCTGCTGCTCATCGACACCGGCATCGGGGACAAGCAGTCCGAGAAGTTCTTCAGCCACTACCACCTGCACGGGGACCACACCTTGGATGGCGAACTCGCCCGACGGGGATTTCACCGCGACGACATCACGGACGTTTTGTTGACGCATTTGCATTTCGACCACGTGGGCGGGGCCGTCAAGCGGGTAAAGGACGGCGAACTCGTTCCGGCGTTTCCCCATGCGACGTTTTGGAGCTGCGAACGGCATTGGAATTGGGCGGTGAACCCGAATGCGCGGGAGAAGGCATCTTTCCTCAGCGAAAACATCTTGCCCTTGGAGGCGAGCGGCCAGTTGCGATTCGTTCCGCGCGATGGGCGGTGGTCGCGCGGAGCGTTGGGTGCGGCGTTCCCGGGTTTGGACCTCTTTTTTGCTGACGGGCACACGGAAAGCCAAATGATCCCCGTGATCACCCACGGCTCCACCCGCATCGCCTTCATGGCCGACCTCCTCCCCAGTGCGGCCCACGTTCCGCTCGCTTGGGTGATGGGCTACGACACCCGTCCGCTCCTCACGCTGGAAGAGAAGGACCTGTTCCTGCGGAACGCTGCGGAAGAAAATTGGGTGCTGTTCCTCGAACACGATGGCCAGCACGCGGCCTGCACGGTGTCGCTCACGGAAAAAGGCGTGCGCGTTTCCGAACGCGCTCCTACGCTGGAGTCCCTCCTCGGCACCAACTGAACTCAGCGCAAGCCGCGCACAATGCGCTTCACCAGTCCCGGTCCCTCAAACACCAAACCGCTGTAGACCTGAACGAGCGTCGCGCCGGCATCCAGCTTCTCTTGAGCGGACTCGGGCCCGTCGATGCCCCCGACTCCGATGATGGGAAACGCACCACCTGAGCGTTCGTGCAGGTACCGAATGACCTCGGTCGACCGGGCGCGAACGGGCGCACCGCTGATGCCCCCCGGCCCCAACGGCTCAATGTCCGAGGTGAGCCCTTGCCGTTCAATCGTGGTGTTCGCAGCGATGACCCCGTCCACCCCCACTTCCCGCACGATGGCGATGACGTCATCGAGTTGGCCGTCGGTCATGTCGGGGGCGATCTTCAACAGCACGGGACGCGGGTGAGGATACGTGCGGTTGCGTTGGACCACGGCGCGCAGCAAGGCCTCCAACGGCTCGCGGTCCTGCAAGGCGCGCAAACCGGGCGTGTTGGGGGAACTGACGTTGACGGTGAAGTAGTCGACGTGTGGATGGAGGGCGTCGAGGCACGCCACGTAGTCCGCGATGGCGTCCTCGTTGGGCGTGACCTTGTTCTTGCCGATGTTGCCCCCTACGAGGAGGCCGGACGGACGGCGTTTAAGGCGTTCGACGGCAGGTTCGACCCCACCGTTGTTGAAGCCCATCCGGTTGAGGAGGGCGCGATCCGCGGGCAGGCGGAAGAGTCGCGGTTGCGGATTTCCGCTTTGGCCTACCGGCGTTAACGTACCTATTTCGACAAAGCCAAACCCGAGCACGCCCAACTCGTGCAACCACCGCGCATCCTTGTCGAATCCAGCCGCCAACCCCACCGGATTCGGAAAGCGCAACCCCCACACCTCCACCTCCTTTTGCGGCGCGCGGAAGAACGCCCGCAACGCACTCGCCCCCCCGGGAATGGCGCACGCGAACCGCAGCAACCCCATCGTCCCGTAATGCGCGCGCTCCGGATCGACCCGGAAAATCAACGGTTTCAACCACTTGTACATGGCCGCAAAGATAATCCGCCCCCTTGCCGAGCCCATCCATTGTGAATAACCCTGTGAATAGTGTGGAATTATATCCCCGTCGAGCCCCTGAATGAAGCCCGTAGATTTGGTTCCCAAGGATGAATAATTGGGGAATTTTCGGAAAGCTGGTGAAGCAAAAGCTCACCGAGGAGCAGGTCGCCGCGCTGTTCGTCGAAACGACGTTCGATAGCGTGGAAGCCGGATGGCCATTGGTGGCGGAGTTTCTGAATGAATGCCCCCACTTCGTGCATTCCCCTCAGTTGGACCCGGAGGATTACGGGCGGTTTTTGTTGGCGGTGGTGGTGGCCAATTTGCAATCGATTCCGAAGCATTTCGAAGCGGGCGTGGATCGGCGTTTGGTTCAACGCATTTGCGCCAAATTCGCTCGCGCCATCGGCATCTCGAACCACGACTTCACCACAAAGATCAGCGCCTACCGCTCCTTCATGAAGCAGGTGAATCAACCCTCGAAAAAGCTGGACCGGGGCATGGCGAGATTGGTGCTTTACAAGTACCATTTGATGAACCACCAAGAAGATTACTTCTCTTCCATGTCGACGCCTCACCCGCAATTGGAAAAAGAGCTGCGCGAAATGATGGTGCACTTCCTCTGGGACTGGGAAGAATTCGTCGAAACGTACCGGGTGAAGGCACAGCCGAAGCTGGAGGCCTGATCAGTCCAAGCGGCGATCGAGGTCCCGCGCCACGTCCTTTTTCTTCAGGGTCTCGCGCTTGTCGTGGAGCTTCTTGCCCTTTGCGATGGCGATGCGAAGTTTCGCGTAACCTGAAGGCGCGATGAAGAGCAACGTGGGCACCACCGTCACCCCGACGTCTTTGAGGCGCTTTTCCAACTTCTTCAGCTCAACCTTATTCAAGAGCAGCTTGCGGGGGCGGCGCGATTCGTGCCCCGCGTACCCGGCGTTCGCGTATTCTTGGATGTAAGCGTTGAACACGAAGAACTCGCCGTTCTGAAACCGGCAGTACGCCTCCGTGATGCTCGCCTTGCCCGCTCGGATGGACTTGATTTCCGAGCCGACCAATTGCAGGCCCGCCGTGAATTCCTCGGTGAGGAAGAACTCAAAAGACGCTTTTTTGTTCTTGATTTCAACGGCCATGGAGCAAAAATACGCGGAGAAGCCTCCGCCGCCCGGTCCCATCGTAACTTTCGCCTCCCATGAACGAGCACGCTGCCTACGCCGACCTGAAAAAAGTGGAACTCCACTGCCATTTGGAACTCGCCTTCCGTCCATCCACCTTAAAGCACTGGGCACTTCAAGCGGGGCTGCAGGTGGAAAGCGATGCGGACTTCGCGCGGCATTTCCTCATTCGCGAGCCGATGAGTGACTTGCCTACGGTGCTCCGGAAGTTCTTGGACGTTCGAGATCTTTTGGCCTCCGAAGAAATGTTGGAGCAACTGGCCTTCGAGGTCTGCGAAGACATGCACGTGCACCACGGGGTGCGCGTTTTGGAACTCCGTTATGCACCGAGTTTCCTGCTGGACAAACACACGCACCTCAATGCCGATCGGCTCCAAGCGGCCATCCTCCGGGGATGCGCTCGAGCCGAAGCCCTCTATCCGCTGGCCACAGGGCTCATCTGCATTTTGCAGCGCACGCACACCGCCGAGGAGAACGCGCGGTGGCTGGACTTTGCTCTGACTCATCGGGATGGGTTTGTGGGCGTGGATTTGGCGGACAACGAGGTGGATTGCGAGCCCGAACCGTTCATTCCGTTGTTTCAGCGGGCGAAAGCATCGGGGTTCGGCATCACCATCCACGCAGGCGAGCCCGCAGTGCCTGGGATTTCACGCAACATCATCACCGCCATCGAGGGCATGGGCGCAGACCGAATCGGCCATGGCGTTCAAGCCATCCATGATCCCGAGGCCATTCGGCTCCTCGCCGATCGCGGCATTCCCTTGGAACTGTGCCCGACTTCCAACCGGCTGACGCAAGCGGTCCCTTCATTGGACGAATACCCGCTGTTGAAACTGCGGGACGCTGGGGTGAAGGTGACGGTCAACACGGACGACCCCGGCATCATGGACACGAACTTGAGCCGAGAATACGCCTTGATGGTGGAACACTTAGGAGTCACGCGCGCCGATTTGGAGCAGTTCAATGCCTGGGCGCAAGCAGCATCTTTCATCGACCATGAGAAAATTGAACGCGCCATGGCGGCGGATTAACGCGGCCTTGTTGGCCATCGGCATCGCACATGCCGCCTCCGCCCAAAACACCCTGGGGACCCTCCTTAACACCGCCAACAGCTTCGACGGGTACACCTTGCTGGCACCGATTGTGAGCACCGGGACCTTCCTGCTGGACAATTGCGGGCAGGTCGTGCAGTCGTGGGAAAGCGCTTACCGCCCGGGGCTTGCTGCGTATTTGCTGCCGAATGGCGACCTGATTCGGTCGGTGCAGCTCCCGAGCGACGTCTTCGTGGGAGGCGGCATCGGGGGCGGGTTCGAGCAATGGGACTGGGAGGGCAACCTCGTGCGCTCGTGGAATGCGGCAACGGACTCGCTGCATGCGCACCACGACTTCACCGTGCTGCCGAACGGCAACGTGCTGTTCGTTGCGTGGGAGCGGCACAGCGGGGAGGAGGCGATTGCCCGCGGCCGCGATCCAGAGTTGACCTCGCCGGAAGTGTGGGTGACGCGGGTGGAGGAACGGAATGCGGAGGACGAGGTGGTGTGGGCGTGGTCGGTTTGGGATCACTTGGTGCAGGACTTCGATTCGGCGTTGCCGGGGTTTGGCGAGCCCGCGGCGCATCCCGGAAGGATAGACGTGAACTTCAATGCGACGGCGTTGGCGGGGGGAGCGGGGCCGGGGGGCGGCGAGCTGGCTGCTGCGGATTGGTTGCACGTGAACGCCATCGACTACCACCCGGATTTGGACCAAATCGTGCTGTCCTCCCGCAAATTCGACGAAATCTGGATCATCGACCACGGCCTCACCACGGAAGAAGCGGCGGGCCCTGCTGGTGACCTCCTTTACCGCTACGGCAACCCGCAATCGTACGGCCGGGGCACCGAAGCCGACCGGCGCTTTTACGGCCAACACGATGTCCACTGGGTCGGCGATCACCTGCTCGTGTTCAACAACGGCGCGGGGCGGCCCGAGGGGGCGTACAGCACGGTCGAAGAATGGGCTCCTCCCCTCCTTTCCAACGGAACCTACGCCCTCGACGCCACCGCCCCGTTCGGGCCTGAAAACCTCGCTTGGATTTACCCCGAAACGGGAACGGTTGACTTCTATTCCGGCAACGTCTCCGGTGCGCAACGGCTGCCCGGCGGCACCACCCTCGTTTGCGAAGGCGCGCGCGGGCGCCTGTTCGAAGTGGAGCCCGACGGATCCACGGTCTGGGAGTACGTGAATCCGGTCACGGGCGTGGGGCCGTTGGTCCAAGGAACGGCGCCGTTCAACAACCAGGTCTTCCTTGCTCGCCGCTACGCGCCGGAGTTCACCGGGTTCGCGGGCCGCGACCTCACCCCGGGAGCCCCCCTTGAACTGGATCCGGATTTGAGCGCGTGCTCCACCTTCACGGCGGTCCCCGAACTCGACCCCGGTCGATTGGCGCTGCACCCCAATCCCGGAACCAACACCGTACACCTGCCGGCCCCAAAAGGGCGCACGGGGAAATTCGTCGTGTACGACCTGTGGGGCCGCATCGTGGACGCAGGCCCCTGGACCAGCGCGCAACCGGTGGATGCGTCGATGTGGCCTTCGGGGCACTACGTGGTGCATACCTTTGGGGCATCGCCCGTGGACTGCACTCGGACGAAATGGATCAAATCATGAGAAACTTAGCATTGTTGGTGATGCTACTCGGCGGTTGGGCGGCTTCGCTTTTGGCCCAAAACACCGTGGGCACCACCGTTTTCGACCCCACCAACGTCTTCGACGGTTACACCCTCATCTACCCGCACAACCAACCGAATGCCTACTTGTTGAATTTCTGTGGCGAAGTGGTGCACCAATGGACCGGCGAGGCAGACAGCCGCCCGGGCAACACGGCGTACCTGATGCCCAATGGCGACCTCCTGATGACGCGTCGGCCGGCGTCGATTGCGGGGAATCCGATTTGGGCCGGGGGCGGCGGGGCCACCATCGAACGGCGGACGTGGGACAACGAGGTGATCTGGAGCTACACCCAAAACGACGACAGCGCGCGCTTCCACCACGACATCGCGCCAATGCCCAACGGGAACGTGCTCGCCATCTGCTGGGAAGCCATCGATTCGACGGCTGCGCTCGCGGCCGGTGCGGATTCGGAGACCTTGACGGGAATGGGGTTGTGGAGTGAGAAAATCATGGAATTGGCGCCGGACGGGATGGGCAGCGCGCAGGTCGTTTGGGAATGGCGGTTGTGGGAACACCTCGTTCAGGACGTGGATCCGGAAGCGGCGAATTTCGGTGTCGTCGCTGAAAACCTGCACAAAGTGGACCTGAACTACCCGACTCCGGGCAACGTGCCGGCGGATTTCGTCCACATGAACAGCATCGATTACAATCCGCTCAACGACCACATTTTAGTGAGCGCGCCCGAATACGATGAAGTGTGGGTCATCGACCACAGTCCATTCAGCAACGGCGATCTGAAGTGGCGTTGGGGCAACCCCGAAGCTTACGACGTGGCCGACTCGACGCAGCACCACCTACACTACCAGCACGATGCGAATTGGGTGGATGAGCCGTACCAAATGGGCTCGCCCTTCCTCGGCAAAATCTCCATCTTCAACAACCGGGTTCCTGGGGTTGAAGGCGTGCGTTCGGCCTTGACGGTCGTGGCGCCGCCGTATGACGAATACGAAAACACATACCTCATTCAGGACGGGGTGTTTGCACCCGCAGCACCGGATTGGGAATGGCAAGCAGACGACCCGTTGAGCTTTTCGAGCGGAGGCCTTTCCAGTTTCCAGCCGCTTGCTGGGCCTCGGTTTTTGGTCTGTGAGGGGCGTGCGGGGCGGATTTCCGAGATCACCTTGGCGGGAGACACGGTTTGGCAGTACGTGACGCCGTTGCAAGGTGGAGTTCCGGTGGCCCAAGGCACCGAATTGCTGCCCGCGGCCAACATGACGTTCCGAGCGACGCGGTATCCGGCGGTGTTGTCCATTTTCGACGGGCTCGACGGCGTGGATGCCTCGGTAATCGAGCTCGAGCCGGAGCCCTTGCCGGCTTGCTTGCCATGCGCTTTGGAAGTGGCGGTGGTGTCCGATGGCATCGGCTTTCAAGTGGACATCGCGGGAGGCACCGCTCCATTTGAAATCACGTGGATCGACGACCAAGGGAACACTTGCAATGCGCCGTTCTTGCCGTTCGATGAGGACCTGACCGGGCTGTGCGGCAGTGAGTTTGAACTGGTCAGTCTCGGAGGGTATTCCGTGGACGTGGAGGTGGTGGACGCGTTCGGATGCACCGACGCCGCAGATGGGATTTGGGTGGGCGTCGCGGAAGCCGATGGACGGGCAGGGGTCTGGCCCAACCCCGCCACCTCCCAGCTCCAGCTCCAAGGATTCCCGAACGGATGCCATGCGCAGCTGTTCGACGTGAGCGGGCGGATGGTCGCCGAACGGACGCTCTTTGGTTGGACCACCTGGGACCTGCCTTCCCTGCCTTCGGGCCTGTACATCTTGGCGGCCGGCAGCGAACGCCACCGCATTCAAATCACCCAACCCTAACCCCATGGCGGATTCCATCTTGACCTCAGACCGCGGTGCGGTGCGCACCTTGACGCTGAACCGTCCCGAAGTGTTCAACAGCTTCGACCGCCACATGGGCAAGGCGTTCCAAGCCGCCCTCGACGAAGCCGCTGCCGACGACACCGTGCGCTGCGTGGTCATCACCGGTGCGGGCAAGGCGTTCTGCGCAGGCCAAGACCTGAAGGAAGTCACGGCACCCGACGCCCCGGACTTCCGGGTCATCGTGGAAGAAACGTACAACGAAAGCGTGCGCCGCATCCGCAACATGGAAAAGCCCGTCATCGCCGCGGTTCAGGGCGTGGCTGCGGGAGCCGGGGCGAACATTGCGCTGGCCTGCGACCTGACCCTCGCCCAACACGGAGTGAAGTTCATCCAGGCGTTTTCCAAAATCGGACTCATTCCCGACAGCGGCGGGACGTGGATGTTGCCGCGGCTCATCGGGCAACAACGCGCAACGGCGTTGGCCTTCTTCGGCACTCCGGTAGAAGCGCGCGAGGCGGAAACGATGGGCATGATTTTCAAAGCGGTGGAACCGGAGGCGTTCGAGTCAACGGTGGCAGAACTGGCCGCTCAGCTGGCCGCAATGCCGACGCGAGGATTGGGATTGACGAAGCGGGCGTTCAATGCGGGATGGGAGTCCGGGCTTTCGGAGCACTTGACGACCGAGCGGGATTTGCAGATCACCGCCTCGGAAACGGCCGACTATGCGGAAGGAGTCGCGGCCTTTTTAGAAAAGCGAGCCGCCACCTTCACTGGGAAATGATGGACTGGATTCCGTGTTCTGAACGCCTCCCTGAAGACGACCAGCGCGTCCTGGCCTTTGTTCCGGGAAACCGCGTGTTTCTTCCCGGGAAGTCCTTGGAATTCGAGGTGCGTGAAGTCATTGTGCTGCGGTTCTGCAAGGACTTCTATGCGGGCAATCCAGAAAAAGCGGAGCGGCACGGGGTGCATTTTTGGTCCGGTGAAGGGAACAGCAACCAGTTCTTCCGCGACGTGACGCACTGGCTTCCGCTGCCGGATGCGCCGAAAGCCTAAAGCGCCGCGAGGTGAAAACTGTGAACCGCGGCCACGCCTGCGGTTTCCGTGCGCAACCGATGCTCACCGAGGCTCACTTCCTGCGCTCCGAGCGTGAGCGCTTCTCGGATTTCTTCGGGGGTGAAATCGCCCTCTGGCCCGATGGCCACCCACGCCCCCGAGGGCCCCGCGGCCGCGTGAAGCAAGTGCGGCTTCCCCAAATCGCTCAACGCAGGCAAGCAATGGGCGATGAACCCGCGGCGTTGGCCTTGCGCGGCCAAGGCATCGCTCCACGGCATCAATGGGTGCAGTTCGGGCAAGCGGGTTTGTTGGCTTTGCTTCAACGCCGCCACCAAGATGCGCATCCAACGATCGGGCTTCTCTCGGGTGCGTTCCGAACGCGCCGTCACAAGGGGCCAAATCCCCTCCACCCCCAACTCCATTGCCTTCTCCAGCATCCATTCAAACCGGTCGGTCGCCTTCGTCGGCGCCACCAAGAGCTGCAGCGGACGGGACGACGGCGCATCTTCGCGGACCCATTTCGTCTGCAGGATGCACGTGCGTTTGTCCAGCTGATGGATGACCCCCTCGTACACCGCGCCGCGGCCATTCGTCAACATGAAGGCATCGCCCACTTGCGCGCGCAGCACCTTCACGACATGTCGGGTTTCCTCGGCATCCAACTCATGGAACGGCGTACCGATTTCCGGTGCGTAAAAAAATCGCATGCTGCGAAAATAAGCGGGGCGGGCCAAATCGACCCGCCCCGCAACAGCGTTATCAATCGTTCAGTCAGGCCGTCGGCGCCGCTTCGAGGATGGCCTCGGAGGCCATGGCTTCGAACGGTTTGAAGTTCTCCGAGAACAACCCCGCCAAATGAGCTGCCGCCGCATCGTAGGCTGCACCATCCGACCACGCGTCCCGGGGATTCATCAACTTGCCCGGAACACCAGGGCAGGCTGCCGGGAACGTCAACCCGAAGGTGGCATCCGCATGCATCTCCACGTCATCCAATTCACCGCGCATCGCTGCGCCGATCATGGCCCGGGTGTACTTCAATTTCATGCGTTCGCCCACGCCGTATCCTCCTCCAGACCAACCGGTATTCACCAGCCAAATCCGCACACTGTGCGCCTCCATCCGTTCGCCCAACATTTCTGCATACCGCGTCGGATGCAAGGGCATGAACGGGGCGCCGAAGCACGCACTGAACGCCGCCGTGGGTTCGGTGATGCCCACTTCGGTGCCCGCCACCTTTGCGGTGTAACCGCTCAGGAAGTGGTACATGGCTTGGCCCTTATCGAGGCGGCTGATGGGTGGCAACACCCCGAAGGCATCGCAGGTGAGGAAGAAAATGTCCTTCGGGTGGTCGCCTCGGCTGTCCGCCACAGCACCTGGAATGTGGTCAATGGGGTACGAGACCCGCGTGTTTTCCGTGACCAAAGCATCGGCGTAGTTCGGCGTCACCTCATCGGCTTCAAAGCGGACGTTTTCGAGCAGCGCCCCGAACTGAATGGCCCGGTAAATCTGCGGCTCCTTCTCCGGTGAGAGGTCGATGGTCTTCGCATAGCACCCCCCTTCCATGTTGAAGACGCCCGCATCGCCCCAACCGTGTTCGTCGTCTCCGATGAGGAACCGATCCGGGTCGCTGCTCAGGGTCGTTTTGCCCGTTCCCGACAAACCGAAGAAAATCGCGGTGTTTCCGTCTGCATCGCAGTTGGCCGAACAGTGCATCGGAAATACGCTGTGCACCGTCGGCAGCACAAAGTTCATCACCGAGAACATGCCCTTCTTGATTTCGCCCGTGTAAGCGGAGCCGGCAATGAGGATGGTCTTGCGGGTGAAATCGATGGCAGAGACGTTTGCTTGGCGCACTCCGTGGCGCGCCGGGTCAGCTTCAAAGCTCGGGGCGCAAACGATGTGCCAGTCCAGTTCAGGTACCAGCACCTCCCGATCTTCCAACCGCACGAACATGTTGTGCACGAACAAGTTCGCCCACGCTTTTTCGGTGATTACCCGGACCCGAAGCTGGGTGGACGCATCGGCTCCCACCGCTGCATCCCGAACGAACACGCTCTTCCCGTCCAGGTGCGCCACCATGTCCGCATGCAATTGCGCGAAGTGGTCGGGGCTGAGTGGTTGGTTGACGGTGCCCCAGTCGACTTCGTCGTGCGTCAGGCCATCGTCTACGATGAACCGATCTTTCGGGGAGCGTCCAGTAAACTTACCGGTGTCCACCGCAAGGGCTCCGCTGTTGGTGAGCACTCCTTCACCGCGAAGGAGGGTTTGAACGACCAATTTGGCCGGTGGAAGGTTCCAGTGTGCGCGTGCAACGCCTTCCAGTCCGATGGCCTCCAATGAGGCGTCGAACGGTGTGTTTCCAACATGTTTCATAGAGAACTGTTCATTGCATTTCCCGATACAAAGGTAGGCAATCAGCGGGGGCGCGGGGTGAGGTGGAAGAAGATTTGGCCTGCGGCCCAAACCCAAGCCACGATCATCAACGCCCCGCCATACGGAATCACGGCCCCGAGCGCCGACTCGGGATTCACCCCCTTCACGAGCAAGCCGCCCGCAAATCCCAAGAGGCCCAGCGTGAGCAAGCGCTCCGGCCAAGGCGCGGCCTGCGGCATGAACGACGGCCTCAACGCCACGAGCGCTACCGTGCCCACGCCCATGGTCACTGCGTAGCGCCCCGCCAACGCCCAACGCTCCGCCCCTTCCATCCATCCCCGCGCCTCCAACACGTGCACGCCGACGGCCCCCACCGCGATGCCCAACGCCACCCAAATCGACCCTGCAGCCGCCCACCTTCCTTGCGCATTCCGTTCCATGACCGCGAAGTTAATGTCCGCCGCGCCGAACCTTCCTGACCCGACGCACCTGGAATCGCCGCATTTTCCGCATCTTTCGGATGAAATTGAATCCGATGAACACCCGAACCTTGACGTTGTGGAGCGCCATGTGCAGCGGAATGCTGGCCTTGAACGCCCAAACCCCTTTCACCTGGTCCCCTTCCGCAGGTCCCGTGGTCTCCATCAACGGCAACGCGCTAGATCACCCATTTGCCGGAGGGTTGACGGCGCCGCAGTGGTCTTCGATCGACTTTGACTTGGACGATGACGACGACTTGTTCGCGTTCGATCGCGATGGGGAGCGGGTGTTGCTTTTCGAGCGGCTTCCGGATGGGCGATTCGTCGAGCGGTTGGATTGGGAAATGGGGTGGCCGGATTTGCAGCATTGGGTGCTGCTGCGCGATTACGATTGCGATGGGCAAGCGGACTTGTTTACCGGATTCCAAAACAGCGTCCACGTGTACCGCAACGTGATGACGCCTGCGACTGCGGGCACGCCGGCGTTCGAATTGGCGGCCCAACCGTTGATGGCTTCGTGGAACTTCGGGGGCGGCGACGAGGACTTGTCGGTGCTGTGCCTGACCATCGACAAACCCGCTATCGGCGACTTCAACGGCGACGGTGCGTTGGACATCGTGACCTTCACGGAGACGAGCTCCACGCTTTACGCCTTCACGGGACTGACGGCGTGTGGGTTGGATTTCGAGTGCACGAACCGGTGCTTCGGCATGTGGAACGAGGGGTTCGAAGACAACAGCGTGTTCATCGGTGCCGACCATTCGTGCAGCTTCAACGTGGTCGACCCGAGGGCGGCGCGCCCAGTGAACGACGGCGGATACCGGCACGCGGGAGGCACCGTTTCGTTGTTGCACTTGGACGACGAAACGCCGTTGCCGGACTTGCTCGTGGGCGACGTGTCGTACCCAACGCTTGTGGCGTTGCTGCTCGATGACGCGGTGGACGGACAGGACAGCACGGTCTTCGCCGACCCGTACTTTCCGTCCCTCCTTCCGCACAGTGGCCCCGAGGATACGCTGAGCGTGCCGCGTTTCCCCGCCGCCTATCCGGTGGATTACGATGCAGACGGCATCACGGACTTGGTGGTTTCGCCGAACACGCACATCGAAACGGACGACGATGCTTCGGTGCACGTTTGGCGGAATGCGGGCACGGAGACCTCGCCGGTTTGGGAATGGGTGACGGACCGGTTCATTCAGGACGGCATGCTGGATGTGGGGCGCGGAGCGGCGCCGGTTTGGGTGGACCTCGATGGGGATGGGTTGCTGGATTTGGCCTTGGCAAACAAGGAGCGGTATGAAGGCATCAGCCTGACGCCCACGGAGCTCGCCCTCTTCAAGAATACGGGAACGGCGCAGGAAGCCGCCTTCGAGTTGTGGACGGAAAGCGCCATCGATTTTGCGACCAACGGCATTGAAAGCGCATACCCCGCGTTCGGCGACCTCGACGGGGACGGAGATCTGGATGCGGTGGTGGGCGATGAACTCGGCGTGCTGCACAGTTACGTCAACGTGGCCGGTCCCGGAGCGTGGCCGGAGTTCGAATTGGACCAATTGGCGCTGGTGGACTCCGATGGAGGGCTCATCGATGTGGGCCAATTCGCGGCGCCGCAGCTGGTGGATGTGCAGGGCGATGGGATGCTGGACCTCGTGGTGGGGCACAAAAACGGCACCCTGAAGCTCTTCCTCGGTTGCGAAAGCGGCTGGTGTTCGCAGGGGGATTGGGCCGGCATTCAAGTGGACAACCAACTGGGAATCAACGGGTACAGCGTGCCGTGTTTGTACGAAGACGCCGCGGGCTTGCGCGTGTTCGTGGCGAACGAAACCGGTCGCGTTCAGGACTTCGGGGTGGTGGACGCCGCGAACTGGGCGGCGGAATTGCCTGAGGTGGACGACGCCATCGGAGGGTTCGCGCCGGGCTTACGAGCGGCCGCTTCGATGGGCGATTTGAACGGAGACGGGCTGCCGGAATTGGCAATTGGCATCCAAAACGGCGGCGTCAGGCTCTACGCAAGCGGTCCCTTGTCAGTGGGCGAATCGGATGGAGCGCCTGCGGGCTTTGCGGTGTTCCCCAATCCAGGCTCGACCGACCGGCCCAGTGCGCTCCGTCCGCTCAACGGAAAGGGGCAAGCCGGTACGGTGGACGTGTGGACGCTGCTGGGCGGGCAGCTGCTGGGAGCCTCCCTCGCCGAGGGATGGACGGAATGGGCCTTGCCCGCCGTGGCGCCCGGTGCCTACCTCGTGCGGTTTACGCCAACGAAAACGGGAGCCGCACCTGCGGCCCCCGTGTCATTTCGTTGGTTCGTTCAGGACTGATCAGGCCTTTTCCGCGTTCATGCGGTCGAGCACGTCGGCCACCGAACGCACAGCCACTTCGCTGTTCGCCAACAGGGCCTTTTCCTCGTCGTTCAAGTCGAGTTCGATGATTTCCTCGACGCCGTTCTTGCCCAACTTCACGGGCGCCCCGATGTACAGGTCGTTGATGCCGTACTCACCGGTCAGCCAAACGCAGGCGGGGAAAATGCGCTTCTGGTCGCGCACGATGGCCTCCACCATTTGGGCTGCAGCAGCGCCCGGAGCGTACCAAGCCGAGGTGCCGAGCAAGTTGACGATCTCGCCGCCCCCTTTCTGGGTGCGCTCGATGATCGCGTCCAACTCCTCCTTCCCGATCAACTCGGTCACGGGGATTCCGCCCACCGTGGTGTAACGGGGAAGCGGCACCATCGTGTCGCCGTGTCCGCCCATCAACACCGCTTGGATGTCCTTCGGGCTGACGTCGAGGGCCTCGGCCAAGAACGCTCGGTAACGCGCCGTGTCCAAAATGCCCGCCATGCCCACCACACGCTTCGAGTCGATGCCTGCAGAGAGGTAAGCGCAGTAGGTCATCACGTCCAGCGGGTTCGAAACCACCACGATGATGGCGTCTGGGCTGTGCTGCATGATTTGTTCCGTCACGCTGCTCACGATGCCCGCGTTGGTCGCAATCAAATCGTCGCGGCTCATTCCAGGCTTGCGCGGCAGACCGCTCGTGATCACCACCACATCCGATCCGGCCGTGCGCACGTAGTCGTTGGTGACGCCCACCGTCCGGGTGTCGTACAAGTTGATGGGAGCGGTTTCCCAAATGTCCAGCGCCTTGCCTTCAGCAAAGCCCTCTTTGATGTCCAACAGGACGACTTCGTTGGCGACCTCGCGGGTGGCCAACACGTTGGCACACGTGGCCCCCACATTTCCAGCGCCTACTACGGTAACTTTCATGGAGTTGAGTTAAGTGATCGAAAAATTGCGTTGCAAAACTACAACACCCTCAACGGTTCGAAGGGTTCACGGATCGGGTGTTGTGCATAAAAAAGGACAAAACCGCGTTGAACTCGAAGCGGGGCGCGAATGCCACCCGCCCAGTTCGCTTAAATTCGTGGCATGCAAAAGTTTGGAGTGATGGCCGCATGGGCGGCGACGTTGATTTCTTGGGGGACGTGGGCCCAGCCCGGAGCCGGTGAGTTGGGGCGCGTGCCGGATGGGGAATTGGGGGTGGACTACAACGTGGTCGATGCGGCGGGGGCTCGGCAGGGCAAGTGGGTGCGGGTTTGGCCTGATGGCACCTTGTACTACGAAGGCCAATTCGCGAACGACGCGCCCACCGGGACCTTCACCTTCTACTTCGAAACCGGCGAAGTGATGTCGCGCATCGAACATGCGGAAGACCCCCGGTCCATGCAGGCCACGCACTACACGCCCAACGGCAACGTGCGCGCTACCGGAGGCTACTGGACCTCCGATGTGCTCGACGAAGCGGGCGAACCCATCCGCGTCAAAGACGGCGATTGGAAGTATTACGACCAAGCTGGCACGTTGCGCATCGAGGAGCAGTGGGCGAAAGGCGAATTGAACGGCATCTACGCCGCGTACGATAAATACGGCAAGGTGGTCGAAAAGGGGGAGTACGCGAACGGGGAGAAGAATGGCACTTGGGTCACCTTCAACGAGCGCGGCAAGGTGCTCAACCGGGTGCAGTACGCGGGCGGGCAGTTCCATGGAGATTACGAAGTCAACGACGACTTGGGGCGAAACTTGATTGTGGGGCGACACGCCTACGGCCAGCCCATCGGTGCGTGGGTCGAATACAATGCAGACCGGACGGTGCATGTGGTGCGCAAGTTCGAGGACGGCGAAGTCGCGATGGAACGCTACGAAAATGGAGTCCAAGCCGAGTTCTTCAAGGACGAGCGCCCGAAGCTCGAAGTGCATTGGGAGAACGGAAAGCGCCACGGAGCGTTCGTTGAATGGCACGACAACGGCGAATGGGGCATCATCGAGGAGATGGACCCGGCCACCGGCGAGACCGAAAGTCGGCGCATCATTCAAGGCCAAACCACGGCGCGCGAAGGCACCTACTTCGCCGGGGAACTCCACGGGGTGGTGCTCAGCTTTGACGAGTCGGGGCGGTTGCTGGCTCGCGAGACCTACGATCACGGGCAGTTGATCGACCGCACCGAATGAAACGGGGTGTGGCATGGGTCGTGGCCAGCGCATGGGCTTGGGCGGCCACGGCGCAGACCGCTCCCCTGCGGTATTGGGTGCATTTCACGGGAAAGACCGAAGCGCCCGGGTATGTTCATTCGTTGGAAGCACCGGAGGCTTTTTTATCGGACCGCTCGCTCGAACGGCGGGCAGCGCAAGGGGTTGCGCTGGATGAAACGGACTTGCCCGTGGCTGCAGCCTACGTGGAAGCGGTCGAGGCCGTGCCGGGATTCGAGGTGGTGCTTGAGAGCAAGTGGTTGAACGCGGTAACGGTCCGGGCCGCGGATTCCACGGCATCCACCGAAGCCTTGTCGGCGCTGCCCTTCGTTGCGGAGGTGCGGAGCGTGGCGGTTTGGGCCGGTGATGCGCGTCCTCCTGAAGCTGCGGCACCTCGAGGCCCCGAAGTCGCTCCTTCTGAATACGGCAAGGGCTGGATCGCGCTGAACCAATTGAACGGACAAGCCTTGCATGCGCTCGGCTACCGCGGAGCGGGCAAATGGATTGCGGTGCTCGACGCGGGGTACGATGCGGCGGACCGTTTGCCGGTCTTCGATCGGGCGTTCGCGGAAGGCCGCATCGTGGAGGGCATCGACGCCATGCGGTCACAGGGCGGATTGTTCACCCACCACCGCCACGGCACGAGCGTCCTCGGAACCATGGCGGCGTGGTGGCCGGACAGCCTCATCGGCACCGCCCCGGATGCCACCTACGTCCTTTACCGGACGGAAGATGCGTACAGCGAGTACCTCATCGAGGAGGACTACTGGGTGGTGGCCGCGGAACATGCGGACAGCTTGGGGGTGGATTTGATGAACACCAGCCTCGGGTATTCGCTGTTCGACGACCCGGAGATGAACCATTCGTGGGACGATTTGGATGGCCAAACCACCCACATCGCCCGAGGAATGTCCCTCGCCGCATCCAAGGGCATCCTGTGCGTCACGAGTGCAGGAAACAGCGGCAACAGCGCGTGGCACCGCATCACCACCCCGGCCGACGCGCACGACATCCTCGCCGTGGGGGCCGTGGATGCTAACGGAACGCACGCGTCGTTCAGCGGGTTCGGTCCTTCGGCCGATGGGCGCGTGAAGCCCGAAGTCATGGCGTTGGGCGTGGCCGCTGCTTACCCCACGCACGACACGTTGGTGAAAACCGGAAACGGCACATCGTTCGCCTCCCCCATCCTGTGCGGCTTGGCTGCTTGCCTTTGGGCATCGGCGCCCCATGCCACTGCGGCCGATGTGCGGTGGGCCATCCGAACTTCGGCTCACCTCGCCACCGCCCCGAACGACAGCATGGGGTATGGCATTCCCGACTTCGGCATCGCGCGCGCCTTGCTTCGTCCACAAGTCACCGAAGCCCCTTCTGCGGTGGAGGTGTTTCCCAACCCCGCGACCGACCGCGTGCGCTTCACGCTGTCCGGCGGGACGGAGGGGATGGCTCGGGTGAGGTGGTTCGCACTCAACGGCCGGCTCGTTGCGGACGAAACCGCCTACCTCTGGGCCACGGAGGACGGGGCTTCAGGATGGATCGACGTGAACGCAGCGCCGGGAGGATATGTGCTCATTGTGGATCCGCAAGTCGGCGAGCGTGGGCGCGGCGTGGTGATCGTTCAGTAACCGTATTTTTCCTTCCAAAGTCGGCGCAATTCGGCGCGCATTTGGGCCTCCCGAGGGGTGTCGCCGGGCTCGAACAACCGGGTTCCCGCGATGGCTTCCGGCAGGAGCTCCTGGCCGCTGAAACCGCCGGCCGCGTCGTGATCGTAGGCATACGAAGCGCCGTAACCGAGTTCCTTCATCAGCGACGTGGGGGCGTTGCGCAGGGCCATCGGGATGGGCAGGTCTCCGGTTTGGCGCACCAAGGCCTGCGCACTTCCAATCGCCTTGTACGAAGCATTGCTCTTCGGGCTCGAGGCCAAATACACCGCGCACTGGCTCAACACAATCCGCCCCTCCGGCATGCCAATCCGCTCGAGCGCCTCGAAGGCCGCATTCGCCATGACGAGCGCCGTGGGATTCGCGAGGCCGATGTCTTCTGAAGCGGAAATGACGAGCCGACGGGCGATGAACTTGGCGTCTTCTCCCCCTTCGATCATCCGGGCGAGGTAGTAAACGGCGGCGTTCGGATCGCTCCCCCGGATGCTTTTGATGAAGGCCGAAACGATGTCATAATGTGCTTCTCCTGTCTTATCGTACTGAACGGGATTCGCTTGGATGACGGCTTCGACGGCTGCGTTGGTGACCACGGCAGGCGTGGCGCCCAATCCGCCGACCACCAATTCCAACACGTTCAACAAGCGGCGGCCGTCCCCCCCCGAGGCCCGCAGCAACGCCTCCCACTCCTCCACGCGCGCCTCCTTCGCTTGCAACCAGTCGTCCCCTGCGATCGCCCGGTGCACCAAGGCCTTCAACGCCTCGGCATCGAAGGCTTGCAACACGTACACTTGGCAGCGGCTGCGCAACGCTGGAATGACCTCGAACGACGGATTCTCCGTGGTCGCACCGATGAGCGTGACCAGCCCTTTTTCCACCGCTCCGAGCAAGCTGTCCTGTTGGCTCTTCGAAAACCGGTGGATCTCGTCGATGAACAAGATGGCTCGACCCGCAAAGAGGCCCGCGCGCTCGACGCTGGCAATGACCTCGCGGACTTCCTTCACTCCGCTGTGAATGGCACTGAGTTGATGGAACGGGCGGCCCGACTGCTCGGCGAGGATGCGGGCCAACGTGGTTTTCCCGACGCCGGGCGGTCCCCACAAGATCATGGACGGCAAGCTCCCCTGCTTGAGCGCGCGGCGCAACAAGGCGTCTTCGCCGACGAGGTGACCTTGTCCCACGTAGTCCTCGAATGTTCGCGGACGCATGCGTTCCGCCAAGGGGGTGGATTCGTCGTGCATCATGTCGTTCGCGGGTGGAGGGGTGCGTCGGCAGGACGTCGGTGCTTCCAGCGTTTGTGTGTCCACAGCCAATGGGCGGGTTCCTGAACGATGTCCGCCTCGAGCAAATCGATGCACCGCCGCAAGATGTCGCCTTCGGGCAAGCTTCCTGGGGCCTCGGTCACGAGTTCGTAGCGGCACGCATAGTGGCCGCGACTGACCTTCGTGATGTGGCCGAAAACCACCGGCATATCGTGCTGTCGAGCAAACTGCTCCAAGCCCCAATACCACGCGGTTTCCTGATTCAGAAAGGGCGTCCACCACGATTTCTGCGGGTCTGCCGGGCTCTGGTCAAACCCGAACACCACCGCCTGCTTCGGCTCCGCTTCCGGGCTCAACCGCTCGGCGCCCCAGGATTTGGCTTCAATGGTCGGAATCATTTTCAAGCCAAACCGCTCCCGAGATTGCCGCATAACGCGGTCCATGTGCGGATCCGACAACCGCTTGTAAATCGCCGTCACTTGGTGGCGAAGCGGACGGTCCGCGGTTACGGCATACAGTTCCCAGTTGTTGAGGTGTCCCCCTGCGATGACCACGTGACGCCCCGCAGCATGGAGCCCATCCAGCACTTCCGTTCCTGCGTACTGCATCCGCTTGGACACCACGTCCTCGCTCACCGTGAAGTGCTTGATGACTTCCACCAACAAGTCGCCAAAATGCCGACCAAACTCCCGCTCCAACGCCTTCAATTCCGACGCAGAACGCTCTGGAAAAGAACGCTTCAAGTTTCCTTGAATGACGTTTCGCCTATACCCCAAACCGCGCATAACCACCAGCGAAATCATGGAGGAAGCTCCGTATAGCAGGGCATACGGGAACCGGCTCAGTGGCCGAAGCACCAAGTAGAACAGCGCTTTCATAAGGTGGGCGTGTGTTCCGGCCCGTCGCTCGTCACCGAGAGGCCATCCACTGCGGGAAATACGCCCTTGGGCAATTCGGCTGCAACGTCGGCGGTGAGGCCCATTTGGTGGGAAAAATGCGTGAGGTAGGCTGCGCGCGGCTTGATTTTTTCTACGATTTCCAGGGCCTCCTCCAAGTTGAAGTGGCTGACGTGCGGGGCCCTGCGCAAGGCATTGATGACCAACACATCGACGCCCTGCAACCGTTCCCAAGTCAAGGGTTCGAGGTGATTCGCGTCGGTGATGTAAGCGAGGCCGCCGATGCGGAACCCCATCACGGGCATGCGCGCGTGTAAGGCGGGCAAGGGCCACCAGCGGGCGTCGCCGATTTCGAAGGGTGCCTGGGTGATGCGGTGCATGGCGATGCGCGGAATGCCGGGGTATGCATCAGGGGCGAATATGTAGTGGAACTCGCGGCGAAGGGCCTGCTCCACGGCTTCCGTCGCGTAGACGGGCATGTCGCGTTGGTGGATGAAGTTGTAGGCGCGGACGTCGTCCAGGCCCGCGACGTGGTCTTTGTGCTCGTGGGTGAACACGACCGCGTGAAGGTCCGTCACCTGTTCGCGAAGCATCTGTTGGCGAAAATCCGGGCCCGCGTCGATGGAGCTGGTTCGCCCGCCCGCCCGAACGACTGCGGAGGTCCGAAGCCTTTGGTCGCGGGGGTCGGATGAGGCACAGACGGCGCACGTGCAGCCGATGACGGGAACGCCTTGGGAGGTGCCCGTGCCCGTAAAGGTGAGTTCAACACGCATGGGACGAAGGTACGCTTGGGGGCAGGAAAATTTGGCCTGAAAGCGCGTACCTTTACCTTTGACTACGGATGTTGAAACCCTGAATCCTCGCGCCTTGGACCCCAATCGCGTCATCCTCTCGGCCAAACAAAAGGCCCTTCGCATCAACCTCAACCAGGACCTCTACGGAACGTTCGCGGAAATCGGCGCCGGCCAAGAAGTCGTGCGGCACTTCTTCCGCGCGGGTGGGGCTTCGGGTACCATCGCCAAGGCCATCTCCGCCTATGATAAAGACTTCTCCGACGCCATCTACGGCAAGGAGGCGAAAGGCCGTTACGTCTGCGAGGCCCGCTTGGTGAAGATGCTGCAACACGAGTACCGTTTGATGACCACGCGGCTTGACCGCAAAGACCATCCGACGAAGCACTTCTTCGCCTTTGCGAATACCGTTGCGACCATCAATTACCACAAGACGATTCAAGGGCACGGGTGGTTCGGTTTGAAGTTTCAAACGGCGCCGGAACGCGAACCGAGTGAGGTCATCTTGCACGCGCGGCTGCATGAGCAGGATGCCCTGTTGCAGCAGCAAACGGTGGGCATCCTTGGGGTGAACTTGATCTACGGGTCGCTGTTCTTGCACAAGCGCCCGAAGGATTTGTTGCAATCGCTGTACGATGAGTTGGACCGGGATCAGGTGGAAATCGACATGATCCAAATGAACGGTCCAGACTTTGAAGGCGTGGACAACCGGTTGTTGAGCTTGCAACTCGTCAAGAACGGAATGACCGACGCGGTGATTTTCAGCCCGGACGGGCGGAATTTGCAAGCGGCTGATGTGCTATACAAGAAAAACATTTTGGCCATCCGCGGCTCCTTCCGACCGGTCACGAAGGTGAACATCGACATGATCGCCAAAGGCTTGCGCAAGTTCAAGCAGGAAAGCAAGGTGGATCCCCGGTCCCTCCAGGTGCTCTTCGAAATCACCTTGAACAACTTGTCATCCGAAGGCGACATCGACGAACAGGACTTCTTGGATCGGGCGGACATTCTGTGCAACATTGGCCAAACCGTACTTATCTCCAACTACCAGAAGTACTACAAGCTCATCGAGTTCTTCTCTCGGTACACGAAGAAGCGCATGGGCCTCATCCTCGGCGCGGGATCGCTCGTTGAAGTATTCAACGAAAAGTATTACCGCGACCTGAATGGAGGCATCCTCGAATCCTTCGGCATCTTGTTTTCGCGCGACCTGAAGATTTACTTGTATCCGTGGAAGGACGAATCTTCGGAAGCACTTTGGACATCGACCACGACGCCCATCCACCCGCGCCTCAAGCCCTTGTACGAGTACCTGCTCTTCAACAAGCGCATCGTGGACATTGAGGACTACGACCCGGAAATCCTCGACATTTTCAGCCGGACCGCACTGCAGCGGATTCGCGAAGGCGAGGAAGGCTGGGAGGCCATGGTGCCGGACTTTGTGGACCAAATCATCAAGGACAAATGCCTGTTCGGTTACTGCGGTTCCACGCCGCCATCCAAGCCGATGGACAAGGACGAAATTGCGGCGGCGGCAGCGCGGGCCATCGACCACGACACGTCCAACTGAGTTTAGGCGGTAGGTGGTAAAAAAAAGACCGGGCTCATCGCCCGGTCTTTTTTTATTCAAAGAGGTAAGCCTCAGGCCTCCGTCGCGTCAACAAATTGGTCTTCCGTCGGTGCTTCGATGGACTTCACCTTGTTATCAAGGAACACTCGAGTTCCCGTTCCTGCAGGAATGAGGTGTCCCACGATCACGTTCTCCTTCAGGCCATTGAGGTGATCTTGCTTCGCGCTCACTGCAGCTTCGTTCAACACCTTCGTCGTTTCCTGGAAGGATGCGGCGGAGATGAACGACTTCGTCTGCAATGAAGCCCGCGTAATGCCTTGCAGCAATGGGCTAGCCGTTGCCGGCCGTGCATCGTGGAACTCAACGAGTTTTTGGTCGCGGCGCTTCAGTGAGCTGTTGATGTCGCGCATCATGCGCGCGCTAACCAAGCTGCCCTCCCGCAGATCGCTGTCGCCAGGATCGGTGACGAACACCAAGCCAAACATCCGGTCGTTCTCCTTCATGAAGTCCGCCTTCTCCACGAGTTGCTTCTCGAGGAAGCGCGTGTTTCCAGCATCGTCGATGACGACCTTCTTCATCATTTGGCGGACGATGACCTCGAAGTGCTTGTCGTTGATCTTCACCCCTTGGAGTCGGTAGACGTCCTGGATTTCGTTCACGATGTACTCTTGCACCGCCGTTGGCCCCATGATGTCCAAAATGTCGGTCGGCGTAATGGCACCATCGGAGAGCGGCATGCCCGCACGGATGAAGTCCCCTTCCTGCACCAGGATGTGCTTGGAGAGCGGCACCAAGTACTTCTTGATGTCCCCCATCCGTGGCGTGACGACGATTTCGCGGTTTCCTCGCTTGATTTTGCCATAGCTCACGATGCCGTCCACTTCTGAAACCACAGCGGGGTTCGACGGGTTCCGAGCTTCGAAGAGCTCAGTCACACGCGGCAGACCCCCGGTGATGTCACCGGACTTACCGGCGACACGCGGAATCTTGCAAAGAATGTCACCGACTTTTGCGGGGTCTCCTTCCTTCGCGGAAAGGTGAGCTCCCACCGGCAACGAGTACGTTTTCAGCACTTCGCCCTTCTTGTTCACGATGAGGACGGCCGGGTTCTTCTTCTTGTCCTTGGTCTCCGTGATGACGATTTCGCGGAAGCCGGTTTGTTCGTCGAGCTCCTCACGGAAGGTCATGCCTTCCTCAATGTGCTCAAACTTGACCGTTCCCGCCTCCTCGTTGACGATGACGTTGTTGTAGGGGTCCCACTTGCAGATGGCCTCGCCCTTGGCGATTTGGTCACCCGGGAACTTCATCAACGTGGAACCGTAAGGCAAGATCGTCGTGGACAACACCACCTCCGTTGTTGGGTCCACCACCTTGAATTCCGCGGAACGCGAAACGACGATGGTCGCCTTCTCGCCCTCAGGCGTAACGCGAATGACGGAACGCAGGTCGTCGATTTCAACCACCCCGTCGTATTTCACGGTCATGGTGTTCTCATCCGAAATCTTCGATGCCGTACCCCCGACGTGGAAGGTCCGAAGCGTCAGCTGCGTACCCGGCTCGCCGATGGACTGCGCCGCGATGACGCCGACTGCCTCACCCACTTGAACTGTGCGTGCGTTCGCCAAATTCTTGCCGTAGCACTTGATGCAGACGCCCACTTGGGACTCGCACGTCAGTACGGAGCGCACCTCCAATTCATCGATTCCCGCGGCCTCGATGGCTTGGGCAGCGAAGGGAGAGATTTCCTCGCCTTCGGCCACGATGACTTCGCCCGTTTCGGGGTGAATCACATCCGCCAATGGCACGCGGCCATCCACCCGCTCACCGATGCCCTCAACGATTTCGTCGTTGCGACGCAGCGGAGTGGCAATGACGCCACGCAGGGTCAAGCAATCCTCTTCCGTCACGATGACGTCTTGGGCCACGTCGACCAAACGACGGGTCAAGTAACCCGCATCCGCTGTTTTCAAAGCCGTATCCGCCAAACCTTTCCGAGCACCGTGCGTGGAAATGAAGTACTCCAAAATGGAAAGTCCTTCCTTAAAGTTCGACAAAATCGGGTTCTCAATGATGTCTTGACCGCCCGTCGCAGACGACTTCTGCGGCTTGGCCATCAATCCCCGCATGCCGGAGAGCTGGCGGATTTGCTCCTTCGAACCACGAGCGCCCGAGTGCATCATCATGTAAATCGAGTTGAAGCCTTGCTTGTCCGTCTCAATCCGGTCCATGAGGATGTTCGTCAACCGCGAGTTCGTGTGCGTCCAGATGTCAATGATCTGGTTGTACCGCTCGTTGTTGGTGATGAGGCCCATGTTGTAGTTTTCCATCACCTCTGCGACTTGCGCATTGGCCTTTGCCACCAACTCGTCCTTTTCCGGTGGGATGATGACGTCGTTCAAGTTGAACGACAATCCTCCCTTGAAGGCCATGTAGAATCCGAGGTTCTTGATGTCATCCAAGAACTGCGCGGCACGGGGTACGTTGGTGCAGTTCAGGACGTGCGAGATGATGCCCCGCAAGGACTTCTTCGTCAGGAGCTCGTTGATGTAACCCGCCTCGGCCGGAACGTACTCGTTGAAGAGCACGCGACCGCATGTGGTTTCAACGAGGCTCATTTGACCCGATGCGTCCTTCCAACGGACCTTAATGGCCGCGTGGAGATCGAGCTTGCCCTCTTGGTAAGCGATTTTCACCTCTTCGGGCGAATAGCACACCATGCCCTCCCCTTTCACCGGAACTTCCGGTGTGGACTTGCGCGTTTTCGTGATGTAGTAGAGGCCCAACACCATGTCCTGAGACGGGACCGCAATCGGAGCGCCGTTCGCGGGGTTCAAGATGTTGTGCGAAGCGAGCATCAGGAGCTGAGCCTCAAGAATGGCCGCGCTGCCCAACGGCAAGTGAACGGCCATTTGGTCTCCGTCAAAGTCGGCGTTGAATGCCGTGCAAGCCAACGGGTGCAATTGAATCGCCTTGCCTTCGATGAGCTTCGGCTGGAACGCTTGGATGCCCAAACGGTGCAAGGTCGGTGCCCGGTTCAACAACACCGGGTGGCCCTTCATGACATTCTCAAGGATGTCCCAAACAACCGGCTCCTTCGCATCGACGATTTTCTTCGCCGACTTCACGGTCTTGACGATGCCGCGCTCGATCATCTTGCGGATGATGAACGGCTTGTAAAGCTCGGCTGCCATGTTCTTCGGCAGGCCGCATTCGTGCAATTTCAAATCCGGGCCGACCACGATGACCGAACGAGCGGAGTAGTCCACCCGCTTACCCAAGAGGTTTTGGCGGAAACGGCCTTGCTTGCCCTTCAAGCTGTCGGAGAGGGACTTCAACGGGCGGTTGCTCTCCGTCTTAACGGCAGAGGACTTCCGGCTGTTGTCGAACAAGCTGTCCACCGCCTCCTGCAGCATCCGCTTTTCATTGCGCAGAATGACTTCTGGCGCTTTGATTTCGACTAACCGCTTCAATCGGTTGTTCCGAATGATGACCCGACGGTACAAATCATTCAAATCCGAGGTCGCAAAACGTCCACCATCGAGCGGCACCAACGGGCGCAACTCAGGCGGAATCACCGGAACGACCTTGACGATCATCCATTCAGGCCGGTTCTCAATGCGCTTGTTGGCATCGTTGAACGCTTCAACAACCTGCAATCGCTTGAGTGCCTCCGTCTTCCGCTGTTGTGACGTCTCCTCTTCCGCCTTCATGCGGAGGGAGTCTGAAAGTTCCTCGAGATCGAGGTTTTGGAGCAAATCGTAGAGCGCCTCCGCCCCCATCTTCGCGATGAATTTGTTGGGGTCGGTTTCGTCGAGGTACTGGTTCTCCTTGGGCAGCGTATCGAGGATGTCGAGGTATTCCTCTTCAGTCAAGAAGTCATTGACTTCCAAATCGTTGCCCTCGGCACTCTTCGCGATGCCCGGCTGGATGACCACGTAGCGCTCGTAGTAGATGATTTGGTCCAACTTCTTCGAAGGAAGGCCCAAGAGGTAACCGATTTTATTCGGCAAGCTCTTGAAGTACCAAATGTGCGCTACCGGAACCACCAATTGGATGTGTCCCATGCGCTCTCGGCGCACTTTCTTTTCCGTCACTTCGACGCCACAGCGGTCGCAAATGATGCCTTTGTAACGGATTCGCTTGTACTTGCCGCAGTGGCATTCAAAGTCCTTGACTGGACCGAAAATGCGCTCGCAGAACAGGCCATCGCGTTCCGGCTTGTAAGTCCGGTAGTTGATGGTCTCGGGTTTCAACACCTCGCCGCGCGAATCCTTGAGAATGCTCTCCGGAGACGCCAATGACAGGGTGATGGTATTGAAGTCGCTCGAAAGCTGCTGGGGTTGCTTTTGTTGAAACATGGAAATGCTTTGCTGCGAAGGGGTCATTCAAACGTAACGGTCAAGCCCAAGCCACGGAGTTCGTGCAACAAAACGTTGAACGATTCCGGAATGCCAGGCGTCGGCATCGGGTCGCCTTTGACGATGGCCTCGTAGGCTCGAGCCCGGCCCATGACGTCGTCGGACTTGACGGTCAGGATTTCTTGGAGGATGTTGGCGGCACCGAACGCTTCGAGCGCCCAAACCTCCATTTCCCCGAAACGCTGGCCACCAAACTGTGCCTTACCACCGAGCGGTTGCTGGGTGATGAGTGAGTACGGACCGATGGAACGCGCGTGCATCTTGTCGTCCACCATGTGGCTCAGCTTGATCATGTAAATGACCCCAACTGTTGCCGGTTGGTCGAACCGCTCGCCCGTGCCCCCGTCGTACAGGTAGGTCACGCCGCACTCGGGCACGCCCGCTTCGTTCGTGATTTCGGTGATTTGCTCGAGGGTTGCGCCATCGAAAATCGGCGTAGCATAGGTGCGGCCCAGTTTTTGGCCAGCCCAACCCAATACCGTCTCGTAAATCTGACCCAAGTTCATCCGAGAAGGAACGCCAAGCGGGTTCAACACGATGTCCACTGGTGTCCCGTCTTCGAGGAACGGCATGTCCTCTGCGCGGACGATTCGGGCAACGATGCCCTTGTTTCCGTGGCGACCGGCCATCTTATCACCGACCTTGAGCTTGCGCTTTTTCGCAACGTAAACTTTCGCCAGCTTGATGATTCCGCTTGGGAGTTCATCCCCCACCGTTACTTGGAATTTCTTGCGCTTGTAGGCCCCGAGCAGGTCGTTGTACTTCAGGTGGAAGTTGTGGACCAAGCGGCGGACCAACGCATTCGTTTCATCATCGCGCACCCACCCATCGCTGTTGATGGTCAGGTAATCCAAACTTCCCAGGATGCGTTGCGTGAACTTCACGCCCTTCTTGACCTGTTCCTCCTTGTAGTAGTTGTTGACGCCCTGAGAAACCTTGCCGCCCACGAGCTTCATGAGCTTGTCGACCAAGATCTTCTTCAAGTCATTGGCTTCTCCATCGAATTCCTTGTCGATTTTTTCAAGGATGGCTTTGTCTGCAGCCTTCGACTTGCGGTCCTTGATGGCACGCGAGAACAACTTCTTGTCAATGACGACACCTTGTCCGGACGGGGGCATTTTGAGGGACGCGTCCTTCACGTCTCCCGCCTTATCACCGAAGATGGCGCGAAGCAGCTTTTCTTCGGGACTCGGGTCGGATTCGCCCTTGGGCGTGATCTTGCCGATGAGGATATCGCCCTCTTTCACCTCCGCTCCGATGCGGATTAAACCGTGTTCGTCGAGGTCTTTCGTCGCTTCTTCCGAAACGTTTGGAATGTCGCTGGTCAATTCCTCCACTCCGCGCTTCGTATCCCGCACCTCGAGCACGTATTCATCGATGTGAAGCGACGTGAATACGTCCTCTCGAACTACGCGCTCAGAAATCACGATGGCATCCTCGAAGTTGAAGCCCTTCCATGGCATGAAGGCGACCTTCATGTTTTGGCCGAGAGCCAATTCACCGTTGTCGGTGCTGTAGCCTTCGACCAGGATTTGGCCGGCGCTGACTTTTTGGCCCTTCGTGACCAAGGGACGCAAATTCGCGCAGGTTCCTTGGTTCGTGCGCATGAATTTCGTCACGGGATACACCACGGTATCGTCTTCAAACGACACCAAGCGATCCGACTCGTCCATGTCATATTGGATGTGGATTTCATCCGAATCCACGTACGTCACCACCCCGTCGCCCTCGGCGCGGAGCAAGACCCTCGAATCCTCAGCAACGCCTTTCTCAATGCCCGTGCCGACGATCGGCGCATCGGGGCGCATCAATGGAACGGCCTGGCGCATCATGTTCGACCCCATCAGGGCGCGGTTGGCGTCATCGTGCTCAAGGAACGGAATGAGGGATGCAGCGATGGACGCGATTTGGTTCGGAGCCACGTCCATGTAATTCAGCTGATCCGGCGCCACCTGCGGGAAATCCCCTTCCATACGGGCCTTCACTATCGGATTCAAGAACGTGCCGTCCTTTGAAACCGGCGCATTCGCCTGAGCAATCAAGTGCGTATCCTCCTCCTCGGCGCTCAAGTAGATGATGTCACCGGGATCCGTTGAAACCTTCCCTTCCGACACTTTGCGGTAGGGCGTCTCGATGAAGCCAAGCCGGTTCACCTTCGCATAGACACAAAGTGAACTGATCAAACCAATGTTCGGGCCCTCTGGAGTCTCAATGGTGCACAAACGACCGTAGTGCGTGTAGTGAACGTCACGAACCTCAAAACCTGCGCGTTCACGCGAAAGTCCCCCCGGTCCGAGGGCTGAAATCCGACGCTTGTGCGTGACCTCGCTCAACGGGTTGGTTTGGTCCATGAATTGCGACAGCTGGTTCGTTCCGAAAAAGCTGTTGATCACGGAGCTCAAGGTCTTGGCATTGATCAAATCCGTCGGTGTGAAGACCTCGTTGTCCCGCACATTCATGCGCTCACGAATGGTCCGCGCCATCCGAGCCAAACCGACACCAAACTGGTTGTAAAGCTGCTCACCGACCGTACGAATCCGACGGTTCGACAAGTGGTCAATGTCGTCCACGTCAGCATTCGAATTCACCAAGTCCAACAAGTACTTGATGATCTTCAAGATGTCGGCCGTGGTCAGGGTCCGGTCCTGAACATCGTCCTCAATGCCCAACTTGCGGTTGATCCGGAAACGACCAACCTCACCCAAATCGTAGCGCTGTTCCGAGAAGAAGAGTTTATCAATCACCCCACGAGCCGTTTCCAAATCGGGTGGCTCCGCATTCCGCAATTGCTTGTAGATGTACTCCACCGCATCCTTCTCCGAATTGGAACTGTCCTTCTGGAGGGTGTTGTAGATGATGGCGTAATCCGCTTGGTTGATGTCCTCTTTGTGCAGAATGATGCTCTTCGCACCGGATTCCAAAATCAAATCAACGTGCTCTTTCTCAAGCTCCGTTTCCCGATCAAGGATGACCTCGTTCCGCTCAATGCTCACCACTTCTCCAGTATCCTCATCCACGAAGTCTTCAACCCAAGTGCGCAACACCCGAGCGGCCAAACGGCGACCGATGACGCGCTTGAGGCCTGCCTTGCTGACCTTCACCTCATCAGCCAAATCAAAGATGTCGAGGATGTCGCGGTCAGTCTCGTAACCGATGGCACGCAACAGCGTGGTCACGGGCAACTTTTTCTTCCGGTCGATGTAAGCGTACATGACGCTGTTGATGTCCGTTGCGAATTCAATCCACGAGCCCTTGAACGGAATGATCCGCGCACTGTAGAGCTTCGTGCCGTTCGCGTGGCGGCTCTGTCCAAAGAACACACCCGGCGAGCGGTGCAACTGATTCACAATGACGCGCTCAGCACCGTTGACTACAAAGGAACCCTGAGGTGTCATGTAAGGGATCGTACCAAGGTACACATCCTGGACAATGGTCTCGAAATCCTCGTGCTCCGGATCCGTGCAGTACAACTTGAGCTTTGCCTTCAATGGCACGCTGTAAGTCAATCCCCGCTCAATGCATTCTTGAATGCTGTAGCGAGGCGGATCGACGAAGTAATCGAGGAATTCCAACACGAATTGGTTGCGCGTGTCAGAAATGGGGAAGTTCTCGCTGAACACCTTAAACAATCCTTCCTTCTCACGATTCTCCGGGTTGGTTTCCAACTGGAAGAACTCTTGGAAGGAACGCAATTGGATGTCCAAGAAATCTGGACGATCGGCAGGCAGTTCAACGGACGTGAAGCTAAAGCGCTCCGGCTTTGGGGTTTTCACCAAGGTCATGGTGCGATGCAATCAAGGATGAGAACAGACGGCGGTGGTGATGCAGGTTCAGACAAGGCAAAAGAGGTCCAGGCGGGGACCTGCGCCCCACCTGGACCTTCGAAAAGGATCAGTCGTTGTGCTTACTTGAGCTCAACTTCTGCACCGGCTTCTTCGAGTTGCGATTTCAAGGCTTCAGCCTCGTCCTTGGTCACGCCCTCCTTAATCGGAGCAGGTGCACCATCGACGATTTCCTTAGCCTCTTTCAACCCGAGACCGGTCAATTCTTTCACTGCCTTCACAACCGCGAGTTTCGCGCTTCCAGCAGACTTCAGAATCACATCGAATTCGGTCTTCTCCTCAGCAGCTGCGGCGTCTCCACCTGCTCCTGGGCCAGCGACCGCCACTGCAGCAGCAGCAGGCTCGATGCCGTATTCGTCTTTCAAAATCGCAGCCAGCTCGTTAACCTCCTTGACGGTCAAGTTTACCAGCTCTTCGGCCATTGCTTTCAAATCAGCCATAGTTCGTGTTTTTGAGTTGTTCGTTTAATGTTGGATTGCGATTAAGCACCCCGCTCTTCGAGGGCCTTAACCAAACCAGAAATCGTATGACCACCGGATTGCAACGCACCGAGGACGTTCTTCGCAGGCGATTGCAACAATGCAACGACGTCTGCGATGACCTCTTCTTTCGACTTGATGGAAGAAAGGGCGTCAATTTGGTTGTCACCGATAAAGCAAGCTGAGTCGACGTATGCCGCTTTCAACTTAGGCAATTCAGACTTCTTCCGAAGCTCCTTGATCACTTTAGCAGGCAGATTGCCCACTTCAGAGGTCATGAGAACGGTTTGGCCTTTCAGGGTCTCGTACAACTCACTGAAGTCTTTGTCTTCAATGCGCTCCATGGCCTGACGGAGGAGGGTGTTTTTCACCACACGCACCGTAATGCCCTTGCTGTAGCACTCGCGTCGGAAATTGGAAGTCTGCGCAGAGTTCATGCCGGACGCATCCGCCAAGTACACCACGTTACGCTCCGCCAAGACCTGCGAGAGTTCTTCGATCAGGAGATTTTTATCTGCTCGAGTCATGTTTTCTCAGGTTAGGCAATCAAGCGATTGCAGATTTCAAGTCCACCCGAATACCGGGTCCCATGGTCGAGCTCAAAAAGATGCTCATGACATAGGTTCCCTTTGCAGCTGCCGGCTTCAACCGCATCAAAGTTGACAACAGCTCGTGCGCATTCTCCTCAATTTTGCTCGCCTCGAAAGAGGCTTTGCCCACTGAGGCATGTACGATGCCGTATTTGTCCACCTTGAAATCGATTTTACCGGACTTCACTTCGTTCACAGCCTTGCCAACTTCCATGGTCACGGTTCCCGATTTGGGATTTGGCATGAGGCCACGTGGCCCGAGAATTCGGCCCAACGCACCTACTTTGCCCATGACCTGGGGGGTGGTAATGATTACATCCACGTCGGTCCAACCCTCCTTGATCTTCGTCACGTACTCGTCGAGTCCCACGTAATCTGCACCGGCGTCTTTAGCCTCCTGCTCTTTGTCAGGATTGCACAACACCAGCACGCGGACATCCTTACCCGTTCCGTGAGGAAGGGAAACGACGCCACGAACCATTTGGTTCGCTTTACGCGGGTCCACGCCGAGGCGCACAGCCAGATCCACAGAAGCGTCGAACTTCGTGCGCGAAAACTCCTTCACGAGGGAAGCAGCCTCCGACAGCGAATACGCCTTGTCAGCGTCGAACTTCTCGGCAATGGCCTTTTGGTTCTTAGTTAATCGTCCCATTTTGCGCGTTTTATGACGTTAGAAGGGTCGTTCACCTTCGACAACGATGCCCATGCTTCGCGCCGTTCCTGCTACCATCCGCATAGCGGAGTCAACAGAAAAACAGTTCAAATCGGCCATCTTGTCTTCTGCAATAGTGCGGATCACATCCCAGTTCACTTTCGCAACTTTCTTCCGGTTCGGCTCACTTGAACCGCCTTTTAATTTGGCGGCTTCTATGAGTTGAACAGCGGCAGGAGCTGTGCGAATGACAAAGTCAAACGACTTGTCGTTGTAAACCGTGATGATCACGGGGCAAACCTTCCCAGCTTTATCTTGAGTTCGAGCATTGAATTGCTTACAGAACTCCATGATGTTCACGCCCTTCGCACCGAGAGCCGGTCCTACAGGGGGTGATGGGTTGGCAGCACCACCGCGAATTTGCAGTTTGATGAGTGCAGCTACTTCTTTAGCCATTATTCATGTATATATTGAACAGTCCTCGACACGCGCAAAGGGAAGCATTAAAGGGACATTGCGACCGCCAAAGCTGTCTGTTCCATGTTATTCTTTTTCCACCTGGAGGTAGCCCAATTCGACCGGAGTCTTCCGACCGAAAATTTTGACCATCACCTTCAGTTTCTTCTTGTCTTCGTTTACCTCTTCAATGTTGCCAGTGAAGCCGTTGAACGGACCATCGGTCACTTTCACCGCTTCACCCACCTTGAACGGGATGCTGATTTCCTCTTCTGCATCTACCAAATCATCGATCACACCGAGGATGCGGTTCATCTCGTTCTGCCGAACCGGCAGCGGCTCGCCACGCTTCTCAGCTCCAAGAAAACCGATCACCCCGGTCACATTCCGGATGAGGTGAGGCACCTCGCCTACCAAAGCCGCCTCAACGTAGATGTAGCCCGGAAACATGTTGGTTTCCTTGCTGACCTTCTTCCCGTTGCGGATTTGGAAGACCTTTTGAACGGGGATCAAGATTTGGCCTACATAGTGCTGCAACCCCTCGGCTGCGATGACGGCCTCAATGGTCTCGCGAATTTTCTTCTCTTGACCACTGATGGCACGCACCACGTACCATTTCTTTTCGATATCACTCATCGTTGAAGACACGAATCAGAAGAGCTTGTAAATCAACCCCACCAAACCGCTCCAAATGCTGTCGTCGCTATTCACACCAAAGACCCAGTCCATGATGAACACCACCGCAGCGATGATGATTGAAGCAACAAACACGAGCACCGATGAACCTTGCAGCTCACGCCACGTCGGCCAGGTCACTTTCGTAACCAACTCCTCGTAGGAGTCTTTGAAGTATTGGGTGATTTGAGACATCTCGTATCTGATTTTAGCACGGGCGGCAGGACTCGAACCTGCAACCAATGGTTTTGGAGACCACTACTCTACCAATTGAGCTACGCCCGTAGATGAGGAAGAAGGCGACCCCGTCGGAGGCGCCTTCTTCCGTGAAATTCATCGAAAGCCTGGGATTAGGCAATCACCTCGGTGACCTGGCCAGCACCCACCGTACGACCACCCTCACGGATAGCGAAACGGAGGCCTTTGTCCATAGCAACCGGGCTGATCAACTTCACGTTGATCGTGACGTTATCACCAGGCATGACCATCTCGCGGCCTTCCTCCAACGAAATCTCGCCGGTCACGTCCGTCGTGCGGAAGTAGAACTGAGGGCGGTACTTGTTGTGGAATGGCGTGTGACGGCCACCTTCTTCTTTCTTCAAGATGTAGACCTCTGCTTTGAAGTCCGTGTGAGGCGTGATGCTGTTCGGCTTCGCGATCACCATGCCACGACGGATATCCTTCTTGTCGATGCCACGGAGCAACAAGCCAACGTTGTCACCTGCTTCACCGCGGTCGAGGATCTTGCGGAACATCTCCACACCGGTGATGGTCGACTTCATCTTCTCCTCTTGCATACCGAGGATATCAACTTCGTCACCCGTGTTGATGACACCAGTCTCGATGCGGCCCGTTGCCACCGTGCCACGACCCGTGATCGTGAACACGTCCTCCACAGACATCAAGAAAGGCTTCTCATTGTCACGGGGTGGAATCTCAATCCAAGAATCAACAGCCTCCATCAATTGCATGACCGTCTCAACCCACTTCGGCTCTCCGTTCAATGCACCAAGTGCAGAACCTTGAACCACAGGACCGTTGTCACCGTCGTACTCGTAGAAGCTCAACAAATCACGGATTTCCATCTCAACGAGCTCGAGCAATTCGGCGTCGTCGACCATGTCAACCTTGTTCATGAAGACCACGATGCGCGGAATGCCCACCTGACGTCCGAGCAGGATGTGCTCGCGCGTTTGTGGCATGGGACCATCCGTTGCTGCGACCACGAGGATCGCGCCGTCCATTTGGGCAGCACCCGTGACCATGTTCTTCACGTAGTCAGCGTGACCTGGACAGTCAACGTGCGCATAGTGGCGAGCCGCAGTTTGGTACTCGACGTGTGACGAGTTGATCGTGATCCCGCGCTCCTTTTCTTCAGGGGCGTTGTCGATTTGGTCGAACGAACGGGCTTCGCTGAAACCAGCGTCTGCCATTACTTTCGTGATTGCCGCGGTAAGGGTGGTCTTCCCGTGGTCGACGTGACCAATGGTACCAATGTTCACGTGCGGCTTGGACCGGTCAAACGTTTCTTTAGCCATAGCCTAGCTGTTTTGATTAACTGTGTGATTACACTTTGAATGAGACAAGAGCCAATGACGGGAATTGAACCCGTGACCTCATCCTTACCAAGGATGCGCTCTACCCCTGAGCTACATCGGCTTTAAACAAACCCCGAAGGGTAGAGCGGAAGACGAGATTCGAACTCGCGACATTCAGCTTGGAAGGCTGATGCTCTACCAACTGAGCTACTTCCGCATGATCGACCGCGTTCGGTCGATGGTGGTGGGGGTAATAGGATTCGAACCTATTCAGTCGTAGACAACAGATTTACAGTCTGCCCCGGCTCTCCAACTCCGGCGTACCCCCGATGGTACTTTTTGTATCCTGGTGGAGCCGATGGAGGGATTCGAACCCCCGACCCGCTGATTACAAATCAGCTGCTCTGGCCAACTGAGCTACACCGGCATACGTTTCAAAGAACTGCGACAAAAAAAGCCGCCCTGTTTTCAGGACGGCAAATGTAGTCAACAATCTTCTCAGACCAAACGCTCGGCACCATTTTTATCGAAAAAAATTGAGGGTGCCGAGCGATGGTGTGAGTCGCTGCTTAGGCGATGTGCTTTCGGGACTTCTTCAATTGCCTGCGCAGGGCTTCGACGGTCTCGTCACAGGCCGCCTCAAAACTGGGCGCTTGACGTTTCGCAAAGAGGTCCGCTCCTGGAATATGAAGCTTGATTTCCGTGACCTTGTTTCCCTTCTCAGCGTCCTTCTCTAATCGAAGAAACACTTCTCCTGAAATCAGGTGATCGTGGAAAGTATTCAACTTCTCCAACTTGCTTTGGATGAAATCAAGTAGACGTTGGTCCGCGTCAAAATGAATGGAGTGAATCTGTACCTGCATGGCACGTGCGTTTTAATCACCCTCCCTCGAACGTTTGTCCAAAGGGCTGGCTTGGTGAAACTCTTTCAACCGTGCAAGCGAATGGTGCGTATAAACCTGGGTTGAATTGAGCGAGGAATGACCCAACAAGTCCTTCACCGCCGTCAACTCCGCCCCCCGGTTTAACAGGTGGGTAGCAAACGTATGACGCAATACGTGCGGACTGCATTGCTGCAGGGTGCTCACTTCCTTGAGGTAGTGATTGACTCTTCGGTATACAAACGATGGATACATCGAGCGTCCAGCGTCTGAAATGAAAAGCCATTCCACATCATATGGCCGAGTGTTCAAATGGTCTTGGATGCTGTTCAACGTTTCAGGCAATAACGGAACCCTTCGCTCTTTGGCTCCTTTACCCCAAACGCGCAATTCTTGTCGATTCGCATCCACATCGACAACTTTTAACGCAATCAACTCGCTGAGGCGCACACCCGTTTCATACAGCAGCGCCATCATGCTGCGATCGCGCCTCCCCTTCCAATCCGAACCGAACACCTCCTCATCGAATAAATCCCTCATGGCGTGCTCCGGCACAACGCGCGGAAGTCGCTTCTCCAATTTAGGTAAGGACACCGATTCGGCGGGATCATGGTTCATCTCACCCGTGCGCTTCGCAAAGCGGACAAAGGTGCGGTAGGCAGAGACTTTCCTATGTATCGTACGCGGAGCTTTCCCCTCCCGCATCATCTCAACTACCCAAGTCCGGAGCCACTCCGACTTCACGTTGTGTAAGTCCGAAACCTCAAAGCGGTGCTCCAGAAAACGAACAAATTGGTTCAAATCAGAACGGTAGCACCGCAACGTATGAACAGATCCTCGCTTCTCCTTCTGGAGAAAAGCGAGGAATTCGGCGATATGTTGGTTCGTAGTTGGCAAAATGAAAAAAGGGCGAAAGTCGCTTGACAATTTCGCCCTTTTTTCACAAGAAAACAAACCTTTTTTACTCGTTCTTCAAGTTCAGTCCATTCTTGTATACGGCCTTCTTCATGGCTTCACGCCGAACCACGCTCGGCTTAACGAATTCCCGACGATTGCGCAACTCACGCATCTTCTTCGTGCGGTCGAATTTCTTCTTGAATCGCTTCAGCGAGCGTTCGATGTTGTCGCCTTCTTTTACTTGAATCGAGAGCATGGTCTTCTAATTGGGGTGCGAAGATAAGCTAGACAGCTTGACTGACCAAAAACTACGATGAAAAATCACGCTTTGAGCAATTCCCTGCTGATGACGAGTTTTTGGATCTCACTGGTGCCTTCTCCGATGGTGCACAACTTCGAATCCCGGTAGTACTTCTCTGCTGGATAGTCCTTCGTGTAACCATATCCCCCGAGCACCTGCACGGCATCGGTGGCCACCCGAACGGCCACCTCACTGGCCTCGTATTTTGCCATAGCGCTCTCCTTCGTCACAGGCAATCCCCGCTCTTTCAAGTCACACGCTTGATCGATGAGCAGTTCTGCCGCTTCAATTTGGACGCGCATGTCCGCCAATTTGAAGGCAATTGCTTGAAAATTGGAAATGGGCTGACCAAATTGTTCGCGCTCTTTGGAATAGGCCAAAGCCGTATCAAATGCCCCCTTCGCAATGCCCAACGCCAACGAAGCGATGCTGATGCGCCCACCGTCAAGGATTTTCATGGCTTGAATGAAGCCATCCCCCACCTCGCCCAATACCTGATCGTCGGGAACAAAGCACGATGAGAAGATCATCTCCGCCGTTTCGCTTGCGCGCATCCCGAGCTTGTTTTCCTTTTTACCACCCGAAAAACCCGGAGCACCGCGTTCAACTACGAAAGCCGTGATGCCGCGGCTGTCCAACAATTCACCTGTACGAGCGAGCACTACCGCCACGTCTGCTGACAAGCCGTGCGTGATCCAGTTTTTTGCGCCATTCAACACCCATCCGCCTCGAGCATCATCACGAGTCGCCACACATTGCATGCGCATGGCATCGGACCCGGTGTTGGCTTCAGTCAACCCCCAAGCTCCAATGTGCTCACCTGAGGCCAACCGAGGAAGCCAACGCTGCTTTTGTTGCTCGGTGCCAAACATGAAAATGTGATTGGTGCACAAGCTGTTGTGCGCAGCCATGGACAAGCCGATGGAACCACAAACGCGCGCCAACTCCTGGATGGCCACTTTGTACTCGAAGTAACCCAAACCCGCGCCTCCATACTGTTCGGGGACGAGCATGCCCAATAACCCCATTTGGCCCATTTCCTCGAACAATGCGCGAGGGAACTCTTGGGACTCGTCCCACACCATCCGGTTCGGCAAAATGGATTGTTGTGCAAACGCACTTACAGATTGAAGAATGAGCTGTTGCTGCTCGGTCGGTCGAAAATTCATGACGTAAAGGCTCGGGTGATCATTGCACTATACCTTCAGTAAAGGTCGGGTGAATTCGGCTCCCGAAGCAAGTTGGTCTCGGCCGAAAAGAAAAGTCAATTCCACCAAAAAAGACCAGGCGACCACCTCGGCCTGAGCTAGCTGCACCAATTTTCGACAAGCGGCAGCCGTCCCACCCGTGGCCAATACGTCATCGTGTACCAAAACGCGTTGACCCGGCTGCAAGGCATCCTGCTGGAGCTCAATGACTGCCTCTCCATATTCAAGCGCATAGGCCTGACGGTACACCGGACCGGGCAGCTTGCCTTGTTTGCGAACCAGCACAAAGGGCACCTCAAGCGCAATAGCGAGCGGCAGTCCCATCAGGAACCCTCGACTCTCTACCCCGGCGACGGCATCCACCCCCCAAGAGCGGGCTTCTGCAGCCAACCCCTTCACCACATGCTGGCAAAGAATCGGGTCGGCCCAAACCCTGGACAAATCCTTGAATACCACCCCTGGCTTGGGGAAATCCGGGACATCCCGAACTGCCTGTTTGAACCGCTGAACTGTGCCTTCATCCATGGCTCCAAGATACGTCGTACCGGATGGATCAGTCGACGCAGGTGCAGCACCGCAAATAGGGTTTCCACTTGGAGAATAAACTGTCGCCAATCGGCGGGTGACTAGCCAAGTCGTCTAGCCGATGGATCGGATGTGCGCTGCGATAGCGCTCAATGGACCGCGCACCTTGCACGCCAATGTAAGGATGGCGTCGCAAGGAGGCCCATGAAGCCGTGTCAGCGCAGAGGCGATGAACCCTTGTGGCGTCCACTTCCACGCGCTTCGACACCACGGCGAAAGCCAGGGAGTCTACCCCATACACTTCGCTCAATTGAGCGACTTCGAAAAAACCGCCCAGCGCGGAGCGAAATCGAATGATGCGCCCAGCGAGCACCGGCCCAATGAACGGCAACGCATCCAGAACAGCCGAATCCGCGGCATTCAACTCAACGGGGTCAGCACGCTTCACTGGCCGCGATGCCGAAGCCGCTCTGGGCTGCAAAGGTCGTTGCCTAAACGGCCGACCTTGCGGGGGTACCGCATCGAGAAACGCCATCAAATTCGACACCCGCCAATCCGGTTCCTCGAGCGGAACGGATTCGTTTGCCAACGACCACACCCACGCAATTCCCCACGAAATCAGGACCAACAACAATCCTCCTCGCCCCACCATTCTCCTCATGTCCGTCCATCTTTTGAAGTTTAACCAAAGCGTTGGATTTCACCGGAACGAATTCGACGGAAATAATCCTGCAAATCCGCGCGCACCTCAGATGCCAAGAAATACAACCCCAACACGTTCGGGAAACACATGGCAAAAATCATGGCATCCCCAAAATCGAATACGCTGCTCGCCGAAATGGCACTGCCAACCACCACGAACAAGCAAAAGATCACTTTATACGATACGTCTGAAGCGCGGGACTCTCCAAACAAGAACGTCCACGCCTTCAACCCATAGTAGCTCCAGCTGATCATCGTGGAAAGCGCAAACAAAATGACCGCCACGGACAACACAACGGGAAACCAGCTCATGGTCTGCTCAAACGCACTCGAAGTCAGTTCGATGGCTTGCAGTTCCTTCGCTTGAGCGGCCAACATCGCGGCTTCTTGGCCGATGGAGCCGTAGCCAGATATCACAATCACCAAAGCCGTCATGGTGCAAATGACCACGGTATCGATGAACGGCTCCAACAGCGCCACCAGGCCTTCGGATATCGGCTCGTCCGTCTTCGCTGCACTGTGAGCGATGGAGGCCGAACCGATCCCCGCCTCATTTGAAAAAGCAGCGCGTTGGAATCCCACAATGAGCACCCCAATCAATCCTCCGTAAGCGGCGTCCGGTGAGAATGCACTTTCGAAAATGGTAGCAAACGCGCCAGGAACAGCTCCGAGATTGCCAAAAATGACCACCAGCGCTCCGGCGACATAAATGCCCACCATCAACGGCACCACCTTATCGGTCACGCGCGCGATGCTCCGAATCCCCCCGATGATGATGAGCCCCACCACCACGGCCATGACCGCGCCGAACATCCAACCCTGCCCTGCGAGGAAGGAGGCTTCCCCCCCCGTGACCTCAATCAACTGCTGCGTCGCTTGGTTGATTTGGACCATGTTGCCGCCACCGAAGGACCCCCCGATGCACGCCACCGCAAAAATGATGGCCAACACCTTACCCAAGCCGGCCTTTCCTTGCTTCTTCAATCCATCCCGCAGGTAATACATCGGTCCGCCTGAAACGCTCCCGTCCGGATTCTGGCGGCGGTATTTCGTTCCCAACGTGCACTCGACGAACTTCGAACTCATGCCCAACAAGCCGGCCAGGATCATCCAAAACGTAGCACCGGGACCTCCCAATGAAACCGCAAACGCGACGCCGGCAATGTTGCCAACCCCGACCGTCCCACTGAGTGCAGCCGTCAACGCTTGAAAATGGCTCACTTCGCCAGCGTGAGCGGGGTTGTCGTACTTGCCGCGCACCACCTCAATCGTATGTCGAATGGCGCGAATGTTCACGAACCGGAAATAAACCGTAAAGATCAACGCGCCGAGCAACAACCAAATCAACACGAAGGGAACGCTCCGCCCACCTGGCAACGTGAGCTCGAAGAAAATGACCTTCATAATCGCGCCCGTAATGGGCTCCATGACAGAATTGATGCGGTCGTCGAAGGTGAGCTCAGCTTGTTGGGCGCGAGCGGGGACCTGCATCAAAGCGAGGAACAACGTTGAAAGTGCTGCGATTAAACGTGGCATGGTGTTGATTTTCAAGGATTCTCTGGCTCCGAAACGCCCCCTCCCTCCTCGAGGAAGGGTCAGTTTTAGAACACGAATCCCCGAATATACAACGAGGCTCGAATGTGACCCGCCTCACGCTCGCACCACTTTATCAACGAGGAACAGGAATTTGTGGGCGGGGGAGTCAGTACGCTGGTGGGGTGACTCCAAGTACGCGGTTGAGCTTGTTGATTTGGTCCACATTGCCCAGGACAAACAACTTGCACGCATCATCCAACGGCGTCTCCGGACCTGGGTTGATGACGTACTCCCCCGAGGCCCGTTTCAAGCCGATGACGTTGACTCCGATGCGGTTGCGGGCGTCCAATTCTCCAAGGGTCGGCACCTTGATCCGGGCGGGCAATCGGCCCACCGGGACTTCCTCCAAATTCACTGCGTCCGCACCTTGAATGCGGATGTGATCCATGAATTCCATCACGTCGGGGATGGCGACAAGGGTTGCCATGTGCGCGCCACCCACGCGGTCGGGCATGATCACGTTCCGCGCTCCAGCAACCCGCAATTTCTTCACGGCATTGCGATCGGACGCGCGGGAAATGATGAGCAAATCCGGATGCTGCTCCCGCGCTGCGAGGACGACGTACAGGTTTTGGGCGTCGTCGGGAAGGGTGGTCAACAGGGCGCGGGCGCGGGCGATGCCCGCTGCGATCAAATGCTCATCGCGGGTGGCGTCTCCTTGGATGACCAAGCAGCCTTCCGCCTTGAGTCGGTTCGCTTTTTCCGCGTCGTTTTCGATGATGACCACTTTATGGTGGTGCTCGAGCAGCTCTTCAATGGCCTTCTCGCCCACCCGGCCGGCTCCGCAAATGATGACGTGATTCTCCATTCGTTGAAGGGTTCGGTGAAATCGCAGGGTTCGGATTTGGTCTCGGTACTCGCCGTTGAAAAAGTAATTCGACAAGACCGTAATCGAATACGCAACGGTGCCCAAGTTCGCGAAAATCAGCAGGCTCGTGAACGCACGCCCCAGGGGAGAAAGGGGCCGGATTTCGCCGAATCCCACCGTCGACACGGTGATGACCGTCATGTAAACCGCATCGCTCAAGGAATACCCTTCGATGCTCATGAACCCCAATACCCCGACCACCAACGCCGCTATGATCAACGAAGCGGCAATGACCACGTGGGTGGACAGCCGAACATTGAAAAAGACGTCGGTAATGCGTCGCATGGGTTACAATCCGCGTTCTTGACAAATTTCGCGCATCTCAGCATGCAATGCCAACGCAGCTGCACGCGCCGCCTCGGCGAAATCGGCACTACTGGACGCGTACAAGATGCCCCGCGACGAATTGACCAGCAAGCCGCAGTCGGCATTCCAACCCGCCTCAGCAACCTCCCGAACGGTTCCGCCTTGCGCCCCAACGCCAGGAACCAAGAAAAAGTGTTCCGGCGCGAGGGAACGCACGTGCCGCAGGCCTTCCGGGCGAGTGGCCCCAACGACGTACATCAAGTTGTCCGATGTTCCCCACGATTGGGACGTGACCACCACGTGCTCATGGAGCGGCGGTTCGCCGTGAAACTCAAAATCGTCCGCGCTCGGATTCGACGTCAGGGCCAACAGGACCGTCCAGCGATCCTCGAACGCCGTAAAAGGGGTCACCGAATCGGCCCCCATGTAAGGAGCAACAGTGACGCCCCCTGCGTTCAACGAATCGAAGAAGGCGCGGGCGTAGCACGTTGCGGTGGAACCGATGTCCCCGCGCTTCGCATCTGCGATGACCAAACAGCCTTCCGGTGCAGCCGCCACAATGCGTTCCAACGCCGCCCATCCCGCGCTGCCGTACTGCTCGAAGAATGCGAGATTGGGCTTGAATGCCACGGCGTGGTCGGCGGTGGCGCGCATGACCTCGAGGCAAAAGCGTTCCATGCCATCAACCGTGGGCTCAATGCCTTCGGGCATGCGTTCAGGAACCGGGTCCAAGCCCACGCACAAGAAGGACTGCTTCGAACGGATGGCTTGAACAAGTCGGGATTTGGGAGTGGAGTTAAGCATGTTTCAGCAATTCGGTTTGTTCTGCGAGGTGCAAGGCGTCGAGCAACGGGTCCAGCTCTCCGCCCAAAATGGCCGGCAGCGCATGGAGGGTCAGCCCGATGCGGTGATCGGTCACCCGACCTTGCGGAAAGTTGTAGGTGCGGATTTTGGCAGAGCGGTCGCCCGTGGAAACGAGGGACTTGCGTTCTGCGGCTTGTGCGCTTCTTTGGCGGTCGCGCTCGGCTTCGAACAGGCGCGTTCGCAGAACTTCGAGGGCGTGATCGTAATTCGCGTGCTGGGAGCGACCGTCTTGGCATTCCACCACGATCCCGGATGGCAGGTGCGTGAGGCGAACGGCGGATTCGGTTTTGTTCACGTGCTGCCCGCCTGCCCCACTTGCTCGGAAGGTGTCGCGTCGGACATCGGCCAAATTCAACTCGATATCCACCTCCTCGGCCACGGGCAAAATCGCCACCGTGGCCGCGCTCGTGTGGACGCGTCCTTGCGATTCCGTTTCGGGCACGCGCTGCACGCGGTGCACGCCACTTTCGAACTTCAATCGGCCATACACTCCGTCGCCGTCCAAGCGGGCCACCACCTCCTTGAATCCCCCCACCGTGCCTTCCTGTGCAGAAATGAACTCCAACCGCCAACCCTGTTGCTCCGCATACCGCACGTACATGCGGTAGATCTCACCGGCGAAGAGCGCTGCCTCATCTCCGCCGGTCCCCGCTCGCACCTCGAGCATGGCCGAACGGTCATCCGCTGCATCCCGCGGCAACAACATGATGCGCCCCGCATCAAAGCTCGCCCGCAACTGCTCTTCCAACACCGGCAATTCTTCGCGGGCCAACTCCCTGTAGTCGGCGTCTCCTCCTTTCAGCCATTCTTGAGCTTGGGTCATGTCCTCGTGGAGGCGTCGCATTCCATCCGCGTGAAGAACGATGGGCTCCAAGCGGCGGTATTCCCTCATCAAGTCCCGGTAGCGGGTTTGGTCCGCGATGACATCCGGATCCCCGACAGATTTTTCCACTTCGTGAAAGCGATCCTTCACGGAAGCGAGTTTGGCCAACAGCGCCTCCACTTCCCCCATGGCCATCAACTCGGGTAGACAAACGTCCCGTGTTCACCACTGACGGTGACTTTCGGGACGTCCGAGGGTTCGCAACGGCCGATGATTTGGGCTTCCACCCCCATGGACTGCGCCGTGGCGATGATGGCCTCGGCCGCTTGTTCATCCGTATAGATTTCCATGCGATGTCCCATGTTGAACACCGTGTACATCTCGCGCCAGTCCGTTTCCGACTCGGCTTGAATCATGCGGAACAACGGCGGTGTCGGAAACAAGTGGTCCTTGATGACGTGCACGCCCTCAATGAAGTGCAGCACTTTAGTTTGCGCACCACCGCTGCAATGCACCATGCCGTGAATGCGATGGCGCCATTCGGGCAAGATGGCTTGAACGATGGGGGCATAGGTGCGGGTTGGGGACAAAACCAATTGGCCCGCATCCAGCGGAACCCCTTCCACTGCATCCGTGAGCCCCTTCGTCCCGGTGTAAACCCATTGCTCGTCCGTGAACGGGTCCACGCTCTCGGGGAAACGCTGCAGCAATTCCTTGTGGAACACGTCGTGCCGTGCGCTCGTGAGCCCATTCGACCCCATTCCCCCGTTGTACTGGGACTCCCACCGCGCCTGCCCAAAACTCGCCAAGCCCACCACCACATCGCCCGGCGCAATGCGGCCGTTGTCGATGACTTCATCCCGGCGCATCCGAGCCACCACCGTCGAATCCACGATCACGGTGCGAACGAGGTCTCCCACATCCGCCGTTTCCCCTCCAGTGGAACGAATGTCCAAGCCCTCTGCGCGCAACTCCTGAAGCAGTTCCTCGGTCCCTTCGATGAGGGCCTTCACCACCTCGCCGGGAATGACATGCTTGTTGCGCCCAATGGTGCTCGACACCAAAATGGGCCCCAACGCCCCAACGCAAAGCAAATCGTCCACGTTCATGATGAGCGCGTCCTGGGCAATTCCCTTCCAAACGGACAAATCGCCCGTTTCCTTCCAATACATGTAGGCCAAGGCCGACTTCGTCCCTGCTCCATCGGCATGCATCACAATGCAGTGTTCCGAACTCCCCGTGAGGTAGTCCGGAACCACTTTGCAAAACGCCCGACTGAACAGCCCCTTGTCGACGCCAGCAATGGCGGCGTGGACATCTTCCTTGCCTGCCGACACTCCGCGACTGGCATACCGGCTTGCTTCCGTCATTCCGAGGCTTTGGGTACGTAATCGAAGCGCAAGATGCGGAACACCGTTCGGCGGTTCTTTTGGTGAGCGGCCTCCTTTTCCTCGTTCGTTGCCATGGCGTTGATCTCCGCGTCGGAAATCAGGAGTTGCTCCTCCCCACGTCCCACAGCCACCAAGCGATCGGCCTCAATGCCACGGCTGATGAGGTAATCCACGCACGTCTGGGCCCGGCGTTGGCTGAGGTCCATGTTCGATGCATTGCCCCCGCGGCTATCCGTGTGGGCCTCCAACTGGATGACGAAGGTCTCGTTCACCTGCAGCAGTTCCAACAAGTAGTTCAGCGAGTCCGCCGAATTCACTTCTTCGTTGATGAGCAAGCTCGCCTGGTTGAACGGGTACAACACCATCGGCATGGGGTATTCCTTTTCAGAAATCTCCTTGAGGAAGTATTCCCGAGCCATCGTCGTGCTTTCGGTCAGTCCAACGGTCGAGAACTTATCTCCGGTGCCGATGTAACCGTCGCTCTTCACTTCCACCGTGTAGGTGGTGTTCTTTTGGATTTCATCTTCGCACAGGGAAACACCCCCGTCCGCATCCGCCGTCAATGCCCACGAATTGCCGTCGCTGCCTTGCACCGTGATCGAACCCATCAATGGAATCCCGGTATCGTAATCGTATACGTTCGCCCGGAAGCAGAATTCGATGTCCGGCAGTTCGAAGCTGTACAAATCGTCTTTTCCCTTTCCACCGGGTCGGCTTGAGGTGAAAATTCCGCCGTCTTGACCTTCATAAAAGATGATGCCAAAATCATCCGATGAACTGTTGAGCGGGTAGGGCAAAACCTCCACCTCACCGAACTGCATCTCTCCCTCCATGGGCATGGCCCGAACGATGTCGAGTCCGCCAAGCCCCCCGTAACCGTCCGTGCTGAAGTAAAGTGCACCGTCGTAGCGCATGGCCGGGAACATCTCGTCTCCAGGCGTGTTGATGCCCGGCCCCAAATTCACCGGCTCACCAAAACGGTCCTCGCGATCGTCGTACTTCACGTACCAAATGTCCTTACCGCCTTGTCCTCCTTCCATGTCCGAAACGAACAGCAAGTAATCGCCTTCGGGTGACATCGCAGGGTGTCCCACTTGGGAGCTGTCATTCGCCTCGCGGTTCACCAACTCGACCAATTCGGACGGGCCCATCCGGGTGCCCATGACGCTGGAACGGTAGATGTCGCACGCGTAGTTGTTGTCGTTTTCGACGATGCACCGGGTGAAGTACATCGTTTTGAATTTCTTGTCGAACGTTACCGTGCCCTCATTGGACGGGGTGTTCACCGTGTTATTGAGGGGCTCCGGGGTGCTCCAACGGCCTTTTTTATCCTGCTCTGCGCGGAACAAATCCATGAAGCTCTGGCCCGTGATGGGGTCTTCACCCGATCCGGTAGCGGATTCGCGGGAAGAGGCGAACACGATTTCATCTGATTTCTTGGAGGCGAAGCCCGCACCGAAATCGTAGGCGTCGGAGTTGAGCAGCAACAGGTTTTGGACCAAATAGCGCGAAGGGGGTTCGTCCAGCGCTAGAGCATCGTCATCGGCTTGCTGGATGCGGGCCTGCGAAACAGAAGCGTCTCCGCCCTTTTCCGCATAGGCCTGGAACCACTCGATGGCTTCGTCGAATTCCTGTTGCGCCAACATGATGTCCCCGTAGTGCAAATAGACTTCAGGATGGTCTTCTCCATAGCGCAAGCCGATGGCCTTGTCGTACCATTCTTCCGCCGCATCCGGTGTCAACATCAACCGGAAACACTCGCCCACCATGTAGGCACAGCGCGCTTTCTCTTCGATGTCATCCTTGATGCGCGGGTACGCTTTGATGTACTCCTTCGAGGCTTCGTAATAGCCGCCCCGCTCGAAATGACCATCCGCTTCGGCGGTGGCATCCGATTGAGCAAAGGCGGACATCGCGCCCATGAGGAATAGCAGGAGGGCAACGCCCATCCGCGATAGAACTACTTGCAGGGTCTGTGGCATTCTGAATCGCTTATAACAATTGCCGAAAGTAACACAATGGCTTCAATTCCACGGGACATGTTGGGAAAATTGACGAAAAAAGGCCCGGCATCACCGGGCCCTTTTCGTTCAATCGTGTGGAATCAGCGGGTGAACAACAATTCCGCGAACTTCGGCAAAGGCCAAATCGCATCGTCCACCACCCGCTCCAATTCGGAGCAAATTGCGGCGAGGGCTTCCATTTGGGGCATCACCTCGTGGGCATAGCGTTTCGCTTTGTCCAGAACGGCATCTTGCGCTTCCGCTTGGTCGTGCAACGCTTCAAGGGCATTCGCTGCACCGTGCAATTCCTGAGTGAGTTCGCAAGCGCGGAGCAACAAGGTCCGCTGCGCTGCCGAGAGCTCGCCCACCTCGGTTCCGAGGACGGCACTCAAGCCTTGGATGTTGGTCACCAAGCCGTTTTGGTACTTGATGACCGCGGGCATGATCACGCTCCGGGCCATGTTCATGAGCACGCGGTATTCGATTTGGCGCTTCAAAATGTAGGCCTCCAATTCCACTTCCACCCGCGCGTGCACCTCCTCCGGGCGCAGCACCTTCAAGTCGTCGAACATCTTCACCACATCGGGGCGCATCAGCACTTCCAATGCGTCCGGCGTCGTGCGCAAATTCGCAAGCCCGCGGCGTTCCGCCTCCACACGCCACTCCTCCGAATAGCCGTTGCCTTCAAAGCGAATCGCCTTGCTCGCGGTGATGAGCTTTTGCAATTCCTTCAAGATGGCATCGTCCTTCTTGTCGCCCCCAGCAATGCGTTCGTCGACCGCCACTTTGAACGCTTCGAGTTGCTCGGCAACGATGGTGTTGAGCACGGTCATCGGAACCGCGCAGTTCGCCGTGCTGCCCACCGCGCGCAATTCGAACTTGTTGCCCGTGAAGGCGAACGGAGACGTGCGGTTGCGGTCCGTGTTGTCCAACAGCGCTTCGGGGATGCGGCCGATTTCCAGCTTCAGCGCCGTCTTGTCATCTGGCGTCAAAGCCCCTGCCCCGATGCTCGCTTCGAGCTCGTCCAACAGGTTCGACAACTGCGTGCCGATGAACGCGCTGATGATGGCCGGCGGTGCTTCGTTGGCCCCCAACCGGTGGTCGTTGCCCACGCTGGCAATGGATGCACGCACCACATCGGCGCGCTTGTGCAAGGCCGCCAAGGTGTTGACGAAGAACGTCAAGAAGCGCATGTTCGTCTTCGGCGTGTTGCCGGGCTTGAGCAGGTTGACGCCGGTGTCCGTCCCGAGCGACCAGTTGTTGTGCTTGCCGCTGCCGTTGAGTCCCGGGAAAGGCTTCTCGTGCAGGAGCACCCGAAAATCGTGCTTGCGCGCGACCTTCTCCATGATCTCCATGAGCTGGAGGTTGTGGTCGTTGGCCAAATTCGCTTCCTCAAACACCGGAGCGCATTCGAATTGGTTCGGTGCCACTTCATTGTGGCGGGTGGTCACCGGAATGCCCAAGCGGTGCGCTTCGTATTCAAACTCCTTCATGAACGCCGTCGCCCGGGCGGGGATGCTACCGAAGTAGTGGTCGTCCAGCTGTTGGCCTTTCGCAGGAGGCGCGCCAAACAGCGCCCGCCCCGTCATCTGCAAATCCGGACGCGCGGCGAACAGGCTTTTATCTACCAAGAAGTACTCCTGCTCCCACCCCAACGTCGCGTTGACCTTCGTGACGTTCTTGTCAAAGTATTGGCACACCTCCGTAGCGGCCCGATCAATTCGGCTCAATGCCTTGAGCAACGGCATTTTATTGTCCAGCGCAAACCCCGTGTAGCTGATGAAAATCGTGGGAATGCAGAGCGTGTTGTCCACCACGAACGCCGGGCTCGTCGGGTCCCACAAGGTGTAACCGCGCGCCTCAAACGTGTTCCGGATGCCGCCGTTCGGGAAAGAACTCGCGTCCGGCTCCTGTTGCACCAACAGCGTGCCATCGAAGCGCTCGATGGCCCGACCATCGCCCACGGGCTCAATGAAGCTGTCGTGCTTCTCGGCAGTCGCTCCGGTCAACGGCTGGAACCAGTGCGTGTAGTGCGTGGCGCCGCGGCTGATGGCCCATTCCTTCATGGCTGCTGCAGCCTGGTCAGCCACCTTGCGGTCGAGCGGCGTGTGCCGCTCCATCGCCTCCACGATGCTCTTGAACGCTTCGTCGGTCAAGTATTCCCGCATGTTGTGCAGGTGGAACGCGTTCTCGCCGTAGTAGGCCGAGATCTTGTTGTGAGGACGTTCGCGGTGCTTTGGAACCCGTTCCAAAACATCCTTCAGGGCTTGCTGGCGTGCGATGCTCATGGGGAAAATGTTGTTGCGGGCAAAATTACCCCTCAACAACACACCCCCATTCCCGAAAAAGCAAGTTTTTTATCAACACCCCCTAAAAAAGAGAGGGGTCTACATGAAAAAACCATCGTTTCTCCACACAAACCCCTCTCAAGAAAGCCCTATTGGGTCAATTCACCTGGATCCACGTGCCGTCACCACCCGAAGCCCCCACCACTTCGATGTGGTACGTCCCGGGCGCAAGACCTGAAACCGGCAACGTCAACCCCGAATCGCCAGGACGAACCGTTCCTTCCCGAACCAAGCCCCCTCGCACGTCCCGCAGCACGTACCGATCCGGTTGGAACATCGCATCCCACTGGACCTGCACCCTGTCCGTTGCCGGATTCGGGAAGGCGCGGACCTGCGGATTCAAGGCCACTTCGGGCTCGTCGACCGACACGACGTTGGTTTGGAAGAAGAACGCCTGCGAAATCGACTTGCCAAAATCGGGTTCGAACACGATGAAGTTGCCGCTGGCCACTTTCTTCAAGCGGACGTACCCCGCCCCGTCGTTGTTCGCCCAAAAGCTCATGCCATCGTCGCCGCTGTCGTTCACCGTGAAGCGGTAGCAGCCTTGGTTCAGCGCGATGGTGTCGCGGACGGTGGCGTTGACTTCGCTGTAGCCCCGAGACCAAACCACGTTCCCCGCCGCATCCGTCAACTCCACCGTCGTCTCGATCGGAAACAGGTTCGTCTTCGTCCATACCACGATGCGGTTGTCGTCCAAATCGTTGTACGCCCACGTCGGCACGCGATGGAAATCTGAACGGGCGGTGTTGTTGCCGGGCTCTTCATCGCCGGTGGCCGTGACCGTCACTTCGAACGTGAGGAGCTCGTCGTCGCCGCCTTCGTGGAACATGGGATCGTCGAACGGCAAGGCCACCGCCTCGGTTTCGAGGAACCCGAGTTCGCCCGTCCATTCAAAAGTCTGCTCGACGCCGCCCACGATGCCGTAGGTGAAGGTGCAGGCCGTCAACGGCGCCGACCCGTTGTTGCGCAACACCACTTCGGGCGACTCGCAAACCGGGTTCACCCGGCTCCGGAGCTTGAAGTCCGTCGGGGAAAGGATTTCGGCGATTTCGGCATCGGCCTGCATGTTGGGTGGGCCGTAGGCGATGATTTGGCCTTCCATCCGGTAGTTGCCATCCGGATCCCACTGGATGTCGTAATCCACGTCGAAGGGCTCGCCCGGCGTGAGCAACGGCGTCAGCTCGAAGGTCCGCGTGTCCACGAGGTCGCCGGGGCACCAGCCCGCGCGGTCGTAAATCCACGTGCCGCCTTGCGGGTAGAGCGGATTGTCGGCGCACTCGCGCATGATTTGCCACGTCCATTGCGGCTCGCCGTTCACTTCCACCGTGTGCAGGTTGTTGCAAAACTCGCCGCAGTTGTTGCCGCTGCCGAAGCCGTGGCCGCTGGCGCGGGTCACGAGCCGGAACATGCTTTCGTCCGCGGCGGGCGTGAAGGTGTGCTCGACGATTTGGTCATCGAAGGTGTTCAAGTTGATGGTGCCATGCCAAAACGATTCCACGCGCTTCACATCGCGCGGCGGCGTGCCGTGGATGAACGCGAACTTCAAGTCCAGCAACTCCTGCCAGTTTCCGGCCTCGAGTTCGACGCTGTCGCGCAGGAGCGGCAGGTAGTCCGTCACGTCCACCACCCACGTCCATCCGTCGTCGTCGAGGGTCAGGTTGATGCCGTAGGGCGTGATGTAGCGGGCGAGTTCATAGCGATCGACCACTTCGAAGGGCACGCCATAATAGGTCACTTCCTCGTTCACGTAGGGCGTGATTTCACCGAGCATGGGCGCGGTGGCGAGGATTTCCCCGTCGGGGGTGCGGGTCGTGATTTGGGTTTCCACGGGATAGCCGTAGGCCAAATCCACCCACTGCGCCGAATTCCCCACCGCCGCCCACTCCGACACGCTCACGGGCGCGATCGGATCGAGGACGTCCACGGTGTACGACGCGGGCTCGCCATACGCCGCGCCCGTCGCCCAGCCGAACGATGGCTTGACCTGGGTGGCGTAGGGACCGGTATTCAGGAAGGCCTCCGCGCCGAGGTGCTGCTGGCGGTCGGCATCGCCGTGCAACCAGCCCGCATCGGCCGGGGAACCGTTGGGTGCGTCGAACGATTCGTGCACCGCGAGGTCCGCCAGCGCCGGGTGGCCCGCCAAATCGGTCGCGGCCTTCCACGCGTCGATGGTCGCCTCGTCGAGGGCCACCGTCCACACCCGAAACTCCTCCAAATCCCCGCGGTAGAAATTGCTCGTCGAAAACGAATTCGAACCGAGCACGAACCGCACCACTTCCCCGAAGGGGTTGTCCTTTTCCGTTCCGGAGTGCCAGAGTTCGCCGTTCAGGTAAACCGCCATCGTGCCTGCCACGGCGTCCTTCGTGAACGCCCAGTGATTCCATTGCCCTTCGTAGTCGGCTTCGCCGGCCGCCGCGTCGATGCGGTCATAGCCGCCGTCGTAGCCCGCGTCCCAGTAGACCCGGCCGTTCGACCAAGGGAGGTGCACGTTGAGCTCGCGTTGGCCCGCTGCGTTGTGGCCTTCGAAGATGCTGTTGTTCTCGGGTTGGAATTCGGGCGTGCCGCGCTGCCAGCATTCGACCGTGACTTGGTCGTTCAAGTCCGAAAAGGCGACGGGGGCGATTTCAACGTGGTCGCCGCCGTTGAGGGCCACGTAGTTGCCGGCGGCGGAGGCGGTCCAGGTTTGGCCTTCAGCCGATTCCGTGGCCCAAAACCCCGTGGCGTCCCACCCCGCGCCATCCCAGATGCACTCCACGACCACCGGCGAAGCGCCATCCCACGTCCACGGCGCATCGAACGCCCAATAACTCGTCCCATTCGCCGCCAAGCCCGTGTAAACCGTCGCCCAATCCGCATCCACGAAACCGGCCAGCGTGTCGGCGAGCGCGTGGGCAAGGCGCACCTGAACCCGCGTGTCGGGGATCAAGTCGGCATCCCACGGCAAATAAAATCCGTCGATGGGGCCGGCCGGCAGCTGCATCGCAACGAGCTCACCTGCCGTCCAAAGCCACTGCGCACGTCCGGCGCCCGTGGAGAACGGCGCCCCGGGCTGTTCGGGGTTCGAGCTGCCCGAAAACAGGGCTTCCGCCCCGAGCATGGTCGGATGCTCGAACGCGTACCGCACCGTGTCGGCGGTGCCGTTCGTGGGCGCAAGCAAGAGCGAATCCGTTTCGAAATCGAGCGCGTTGATCTTCCACCTTGGCACCGAGAACAAGCTGCTGTCCAACACCCCGGTGTGATCGAACACGTACGAATACGTCAAGTAATCCCACTCGCCGCAAGGAAAGCCCAAACCACCCGCCGTGCCGTCCTCGAAGCATTTCAACGTGTGGTACATCAGCACCTTCGAGTACGATTGCCCGTTGTCCGAAGCGGGAAATTCAAACCACCGACGACCGGGACTGTCGTAGGCGGTCGCGGGGTTGTTTTGGGCTTCCCAGGTGTACGTTTGCACCCACGTGGTGTCTTGCGCCTTCAGGCCAAATGCGGTCGCGCACAGCACAACCAACAGGAACGGGATTCTCATGGTCAACGATTTGTCGCGCCAATATACCCCGCGCAGGCCCTGGAATCAATTCGGCATGTCCAACGTGAATGGGTCAACGATTCCATTCATCACCGTTCAATTTCCATCCGAATGCGGGGCATGTGTTTTTTTCGTTAAGGCGAGAACAACCTCTGGGTTGCTGGTGTACTTTCGCCCGCGCGATAACGATTGAAACACAACCGCATGAACGTCTGCTTCATCATGTACCCTTGGGAGGCCATCACCCCGGCTTCCGACAGCACGCTCCGCATGATCCACGAGTGCGCCAGCCGAGGACATCGGGTGGGCCTAACGACGGCACCCAATTTGACCATCCGCGATTCCACGACGATGGCGTTTTGTCGCATGTACGACGCGGCGGTAAAGCCTTCGAAGTCCATTGAAACGTTCTACAAGCAGGCCAAATTCAAGGAGCAAATGCTCCCCCTCGCTGGCTTCGATGTCATCTTCATGCGGGCGAACCCGCCATTGGACGCCACGGTGCTCAACTTCCTCGACTCCGTCAAGGACGACGTCCTCATCGTGAACAACGTCCTCGGGCTGCGCGAAGCGAACAACAAGCTTTACACCGCGGCCATGAACGGGCCGGGCGCTGAGATCACCCCACGAACCTGGGTTTCAAAGAACAAGGAGTACCTCCAGCGGGTCATTCGGGACAACACCTCCCAAAAGATGATCATGAAGCCCCTGAACGGATTCGGGGGAAGCGGCGTCATCGTCATCGAAAAGAACGCCATCCAGAACGTGAATTCGCTTTTGGACTTCTACATCTCCGGAAAGGGGAACGAATCGAATTACGTCATCATCCAGGACTACGTCGAAGGCGCGGATCAAGGCGATGTGCGGGTGTTGATGCTGCACGGTGAGCCCATCGGTGCGATGCGCCGGGTGCCGGCAGAAGGCGAAGCGCGCTCCAACGTCCACGCCGGCGGCAAGGCCGTCAAGCACGTGCTCACAGCGGAGGAGAAGCGGGTGTGTCAACTCATCGGCCCGAAACTCATCAAAGACGGGCTGTTTTTCGTCGGCATCGACCTCATCGGAGGCAAGCTCATCGAGGTCAACGTCTTGAGCCCCGGTGGCATCGTGAACATCAACCGCTTGAACAAGGTGAAGTTGCAAAAGCGCATCGTCGATTGGGCGGAGGACATGGTGCGGCACCAAGCTTGGAGCCAAGAGCGTCGGGTTGCACTCAGAAGAACCGTGGACGAAGCGTGAGGAAGCCGTTGCTCTTGACCAGCGCCGAAATCATCGAACGGATTCGGGCGGGTCGCGACTTTGAAGCCGAAGCCACGGACACGGGGCTGCGGATTCGGATTACGGATTACGTGCCGTTCGTGTGCACCGCCATCCATGCGGGAGGACGCATGCGGCACGAGCTGCAGCTCAAATGCGCGCTGGACGAGTTCGACCGGTGGCAAGAGGAGGACCCGGATACGGACACCTTCATCGCCGCCATGCCCATCACGGTGGTGGGGCTGGATTCGCGCTATGCCTACGACTTGAACCGGACACCGGACCAAGCCGTGTTCGATGAAGCGTGGGGACGGAAGGTCTGGAGCCGGCCACTGAACCGAGAAGAACGGCAACGCTCGTTGGCGCGGCACCGGCGATTTTATGAGGTCATGGCCGCGTTGGTCGGGGAAATTGAACGGCGGTTTGGGGGGTGCGTGGTGTACGACATCCACAGCTACAATTGGAAGCGGTGGGACCGCCCAGTGCCGACGTTCAACATCGGATCGGAGCGGTTGGACCCGAAGTGGGCCCCGGAGGTGGAGGCGTTTGCGGGGCTTTTGGCCGAGCAGGAGCTCCCGCATGAAATCGACACCGCCTGCGCGGTGAACGACGTGTTCATGGGAAGGGGGTACAATTTGGCCTTCATCAGCGAACGCTTTGACCAAACGCTGGTGCTCGCCACCGAAGTCAAGAAGGTCTACTGCGACGAAGAAACCGGCGAGCGTTACCCGGTCATCACGCGCGCCTTGCAGCAGGTGTTCAAGCAGGCCATCGTGTCGCACGCCTGGGCATTTGCCAAACGCCACACGCGCTACTCAAGCCCGGAAGCCGCGCGCCTGCTCTCATCCGAACCGACGGAACAGGTCCTCCGTGTGGACGCGGAACTTCACCAACTCGTGCGCGGCTTCGAGGTCCTCAACCACGTCAACCCCATCAACGTCGAGCGGGAACGCCGGGCCTTTTTCGCATCGAAGGGCGCCACGAATCCGCAGTTCTCCTACCGACCGCTGCAACTCGAACCGTTCAAACTGAAGCGCCAACTCTTGCGCATTCCGGTGGAACGCATCGAGGACGACAGCATCCGCGAGCTGTACGAAGCCACCATCAGCGCCTACCTCGATAAGGTGGATTTGTTGGCCACCCTCGGCTCACCGAATTTCCTCTACAACTCCTTGAGGTACTACGGCGCGCCGTCGGACCAGGACTTGAAGAACGCCCAGTATTTGCTGCACCTGCCGGAAGTGGAAGAAGAAGTCCGGCCGGAAAAGCGGGTGGGCACCGACGTCGCGCGCCAAGCCTTCCTCGAAGGCATGGCCCATTACGGCTTTCAAGGCAAGGTCCAAGTCACCTCGCGCATCGTGGCCGACGCCATGGTGAACAACGCCGAACGCAAGGTGCTGTTGAAAAAGGGCGCCACCTTCCGTCCGAAGGAATTGCGCTATTTGGTTCACCATGAAATCGGGGTCCACATGGTCACCACCATGAACGCTGCGCACCAGCCGCTCAAGCTGCTCAGCATCGGCACCCGGGTGGCCACGCGGACGCAAGAAGGCCTCGCGGTGCTGGCCGAGTACCTCAGTGGCAACACGACGTTGCGGCGGTTGAAGGAACTCGCCTACCGGGTCATTGCCGTCGACCACATGGTCGGTGGTGCGGATTTCGTCGAAACGTACCGCCACCTCACGCGGGAACTCGAACTCGAGGCCCATTCCGCCTTCTCGCTCACCACCCGCGTGTACCGCGGAGGCGGACTCACAAAGGACTACCTGTATTTGCAGGGGCTCCGGGAGGTGTTTGAACTGTGGCGCAACCAGGAAGATTTGAGCCCGTTGCTGCTGGGCAAATGCTCGATGGAATTCTACGACACCCTGCAGGAAATGATGCAGCGGGGCCTGTTGCATCCGCCGAAGTACATGCCGCTGCCGTTTACGGATCCGAGTCCCGAGTTGAACGACCCGTTGTTCGATTACATCGTGACGGGGATTCGGTGAGGCTTGCGGGATTTGGCTTGCCAAATGTCCCACGCCACCGCCATCCCCACCACGCCCCAAAACGCCCCAAGGGCCCACGCATCCACCGGCAACCGCGCATAGTGCGCGTAACTCAGTACGCCCGCTCCCGCGACCCAAAACGGCCACCTCCACGGCGTGAACGCACCCAACGGCACGAGGTACATCAAATACCACGGGTGCACCGTCGTGGACAGGGCCAACCACAGCCCCCAACCGACCACCCACCGCTGCGGCACGGTCCAGCGGCTGCGTGTGGCCGCCCACACCACCCCGAGCCCCCCTGCCGCCGTCATCACCGGTCCCAACCACCGGATCGGATTGTGCTCCGTAAATGCCATGACCCCATTGCGCACGAGGTAATACGGGCCGGCGTGGAACTCAAACCGGTCCACGAACAAGCGCATGCTCACCCAAGCAAGCGCGGCGAACCCCGCAGCCCCCGCCGCCAGCGCTGCCCAAACCCATCCCTCGCGCCTCCGTTCCGACCAACGGACCCAAGCCCACGCCGGCAACCCCAACACGGGCAACCACTTCAGGCCGATGGCGGCAGCAGCCCCCAGTGCCGTCACCGCCCTGTTCCGCGGCCAGCTCAATGCCGCCGCCACACCCACCGCCACAACGGCCCATTCCAAATGCCCATTGGCCCCACCTTCCAGCAACACGACCGGGTGAAACGCATATGCCGCAGCCTCGCGGGGAGACCGGCCCCACCGCTTCAACAAACGAACCAAGCCCGCGACTGCCGCAGTGTCCGCCATCAGAACAAGCCCCTGGTACATCGACCACCACGACGACAAGGACTTCGCTCCGAACCACCACGGAAGTGCGAACACGAGCTGGGCCAACGGTGGGTAAACTCCCGGATGATTCGGGCTGTTCATGCCGGCGAGCATCGACTCCGCAAGGGGAGACCAGGGGACCGGCGGATTGGCCTGCCACTGCGAAGGAATGACGCCGGTGGGCCAATGCCCTTGAACCAGGACCCACCCGTCCCACGCATACCGCACCCAATCTTCGCTCAACTGAGGCGTCGCGGGCGCCCACCACACCGCGCACCGCAGCGCCACCGCAACGCCCATCAACGAGGCCGCAGAGTCCGGACCGCGGCGGCTCCACGCCCAAGCGAACAGCAGGGTCACCGCCGCGTGACCGAGCAGGGACGGCATGGCAGACCGGGGTTCTCCGACAACCCACCACGTCAGCAACAGCACCACCGGGGTGCCCACGACCCAGACCGCCTTCATGGGATTCGGGACATGTGGCCCACCCAGGCGTAACCCGCCGCGAGGAGCGCGTGAAACGGCAACAGCCCCCACTCGCCCACCCACGCGCCCAGCGCGATGCCCGACGCAAAATAAAGGGACCAAAACCACTCCGCCGTCACGGACCGCGACACCGTCGCCGAGGCCATCCCGCCCTTCGGGGTGCGAACAAAGCCACCCGCCTTGCCCCTCCAACCTTGCCGAACCGATCGCACGTTGCGCCACGTCATTCCGGTTCCGAGGAGCAACATGCCGAGCATTTGGCACGGGAACCAGGAAGCAGATCCTCGGCGCTTGTGGGCCTCTGCGTACAGGGCGATGAGCACCAGCAACGCGGCTGCGAAAACCGCTCCGGTGGGCAAGACCCAACCGAACGCCCCGGACCATGCTTCGATTGCGACGAGCGGCACCGAGGCCGTGGCCATGAGCCAAACCGGAACGTGGATGGAACTGGCGAACAGTTGACCGAGGGCATGCCGCCGGCGCACCCCGCGGTAACTCCGCCAAATGGCGCGAACGTGCTTGCGCGCACAGCCCGCTCCGCCGGCGGTCCAACGGTGTTGTTGGGAAGCGTATGCCCCAAACCGAGCAGGCAACTCGGCCGGTGCCTCCAGGTCATCGAGGTAGGCCACGCGCCAGCCCGCCAATTGCACCCGAATGCTGAGGTCAAAGTCCTCGGCCAGCGTATCCCCCATCCAGCCCCCGGCTTCGTCGATGGCCGAGCGCCGCCACACCCCCGCTGTTCCGTTGAATGCCGCCCAGCCGCCCAAGGCCGAACGCCCCCCCTGCTCCACCGTAAAATGGGCATCGAGGTTCAAGGCCTGGACGGAAGTCAACGCGTTTTCGTTCCGATTCAAATGCGCCCAACGGGCTTGAACCACAGCGGTTTGGACCCCAGCGACGAGGGCTGACGTAGCGCGTTCGAGGAAATCGGGTTCGGGGACGAAGTCGGCGTCGAAGATCGCCACAAAATCCGCTTCGGGTGCGGCACGCAGGCCCGCGTCCAACGCCCCGGCCTTGAATCCCGATCGGTTCGTTCTCCGAAGGTGGGACCAACGAGCGGGATGTGTCGCCGCGTGGACATCGAGCCAGGCCGCCACCAATTCCGGAGTGGCATCGGTGCTGTCGTCGAGGATTTGGATGTGCAAATCGCCTCCCGACCAACGGAGTCGTGCGATGGCGTTGAGCAAGCGCTGCGCCACGGCGGACTCGTTGTAAACGGGGAGCTGAACGAGGAGGCTGCCTTCAGGACGGGGAGCATCAACCAGCGGAGGAGGCGCCTTGCGCAAGGCGCGCAGCAGGGCGAGCTGCATGCCGCCCTGAACGAGCATGGCCGTGCCTGCCAGGAAGTACAGGGAAACGAATGCAATCCAGAGGGCGGTCATCCGCGTCGAAAGTGGAGGATGAACAAGGTGGACAGGATTTTATAGCCCGCGAGCACCGATCCTTTCAGGGTGCCGCTGACCTTGGACTGGCCGATTCGCGGACGGTAATCGACGGGGACTTCGACGCCGCGAAGGCCCAGCTGTGCGGCACGGATTTGCATTTCCACGGTCCAACCGTAATTGCGGTCCCGCATGCCGAGTTGTTCGTACGCGGAACGGGTGATGGCCCGGAAAGGACCGAGGTCCGTGTAGCGGATGCCGTAAATCCAGCGAATGAGGGTGGTGGCGAGCCAGTTGCCAAAGCGCTGCTGCGGCATCAGCGAGCCCGCCTCGCGGTGTCCCAGCTCGCGGGAACCGATGACGAGGTCGGCGGTTTGGGTGGCGAGGGGGTGAAGGAGCTCGGTGATTTGGCCTGGGAAATCGCTGTAGTCGCCGTCGAGGAACACGAGGGTCTGCGCGCCCGACTTCAAGGCCGCGTCGATGCCCATCAAACACGCTGCGCCGTAACCGCGCTCCGGTTGGCGCAGCACGTGCGCCCCCGCTGCAGCCGCCACCTCGGCAGTGCGGTCCGAAGAACCGTTGTCCACCACCCACACCCGCACCACCCCACTCGGGATGTCCGCAATCACCTGCCCAATGGCCTCCTCCTCATTCAGCGCTGGAATGATGACATGCACCGCAAGACTCCCCCAATTCATGGGCGCAAGTTCGCACAGCCACCGCGAACTTGGGTGCCTTCATTTCGGAATCAGGCCAAATCCGCTTCCGGCCGCGCCCACAGCCGGAACAAGCGCACCGCACGCGCCCAGTTCCAAGGCCGCAGCACGCGCTTCGTTTCGGCCACATACGGCTGCTCCACGAGCCGCGCAATGGGGGTAGACTCCATGGGCGATGAACCGGCCGAGCCATCCAAAGCGCCCGTGCGCGCCGCCACGTGGCAACTGCCCGCGCAGCAACTTCCAGGAACGTCCTTTTCCACGCACAACGTGGCCGCAATCGCCTCGCGGTGCTCGAAGAAGTTCAACACCTCGGCCAATTTCAAGCCGCTATTCAGGAGGAGCAACGCCCCCAAACCGATGAAAGCCATCCATTTGTTCATGGCACGCAAGGTGCGGACACTCCACCCGATGCCACCTGAGGTGGCGCAGTCCGCCACCGTTCGTCAACTGACCTCGGTCAGTTCGTGCGCCCTGGATACACCGCCAAGGCCTCCCGCAAGATGTTCACGGCTTGTAGGATCTTCGGCACCCCCAAAACGTACGCCATGCGCACCTCATCGCGCCCTGCCCCTTCCGTCGCATAGAAGCCGCTGTTGGGCGCCAACATCACGGTCGCACCTTGCCAATCAAACGACTCGAGCAACCACTGGCAGAAGGTGTTCGCGTCGTCGATGGGAAACCGTGCCACGGCGTAAAATGCCCCTCCTGGTCGCGGACAGGTCACCCCGGGAATGGACTGCAATCCGTCCACCAAGGCATCGCGGCGGGCCACGTATTGAGCGCGGACTTCCTCGAAGTAAGCGGCTGGGGTATTGAGCGCTGCCTCGGAAGCGATTTGGGCCAAGGTCGGCGGGCTCAGTCGGGCCATGGCAAATTTCATCGCCGCACCGTAAACCGCAGCATTGCGCGTGACCATCGCACCGATGCGCGCGCCGCACATGCTGTAGCGCTTCGATACGCTGTCGATGACGATGGCGTGGTCTTCAAGGCCAGGCAGGGAAAGGACGCTGCTCGGCAGGATGCCCGAGTAGGCAAATTCCCGGTAAACCTCGTCCGCGAACAAATACAAGTCGTGTTCCCGGACCAAATCCGCCAACGCCGCCAACGCCTCATCGCTGTAGACCGTCCCCGTCGGATTGCCGGGGTTGCACACGAGGATGGCCTTCGTGCGGTCGGTGATGCGTTCGGCAAAGGCCGACATGGGCGGCAAAGCGAACCCGTCGTCGAGCCGCGCGGTCACCGGAACGATGCGCACGCCCGCCATTTCGGCGAATCCGTTGTAGTTCGCGTAAAACGGCTCGGGGATGATGACCTCATCGCCCGGGTTCAGGCAGGACATGAAGGCGAAAACGAGGGCTTCGGATCCGCCGGTGGTGACCAGGATTTGGTCTGGGGTCACGTCCACACCGACCCCTGCATAATAGCGCGCCAACCCCTGGCGGTACGAGGCAAAGCCCTCCGAAGGACTGTACTCCAGGACCGACAAATCCGACTTCCGCACGGCATCCCACGCGACTTCCGGCGTGGCGATGTCGGGTTGACCGATGTTGAGGTGAATGACCTCGCGACCGGCCGCTTTTGCAGCCACCGCGAAGCGAGCGAGCTTGCGGATGGGGCTGTCCGGCATGGACAGGCCTTTTTGAGAGAGGGTGGGCATGGCGGCGCAAATTTAGAGCGGTCGCGCCATCATTCGATGGGGACCGATGAGGGGAATTTCATAGGTGGAGGACAAAAACTGAAACCCCTGGGCCTCGTAGAACCGGAGCGCCACTTCCCGGGCGTCGCACCACAGGAATGCAGCGCCTTGGGAACGCGCGGCTTCGCAGGCGGCCTCGATGAGGGCTTCGCCGACGCGTTGTCTGCGCCATTCCGGGAGCACGCCCATGGCGCGCAGGCGACGCACCGGGGCGTCCGTGGGAAGGGCTTCGGGGAAGCGATCGGAGCGCTGGAGGAAAAGGGACGCGACGCCGACGATTTCGCCCTCCGGGCTGAACGCGCCGAAATGCAGGGCGTCCGGCGCATCGTCGATGTCAATCGTGCACGACGCCACGTCGGGCCGGTGGGGCCACAGCACGCGGTGACGGACCGATCGGGTTTCGGCGGAAGGAATGCGGTGTACCGTCATTTGAAGTAGCGTTCCCAGTCGCGTCGATCGCGCTTGGTGGGGCGGCCGACGGGGCGGAGGAGGTCTTTTTGGGCCTCGCGGATTTGTTCGAGCTTCGCGATTTCCTCCGGCGCGGTGATGTCGCGGACGTAGGCTTCAACAAGCGGCGCCCCGACCCGGCTCTTCGGGAATCCCGTGACCTCGTAGGTGAAATGCACTGCACCCTTTCGGACCACAATGCGCTCCTGCCCTTTCAGTTCCAGCGACGGCTTGACGGGCTTGTCGGCGATGAAGACCTTGCCCTCACGGCAGTGTTTGGTCGCGAGCGATCGGGTCTTGAAGAGGCGGACCGCCCAGAGGTACTTGTCGATGCGCATGGGGCCAAGTTACGCGAGGGCGGTGAGCGAAACGACTGCGGATTCGGCGGCTTGGCGGGAGGCGAAGGCATGCCAAACCCGTTCCCGTCCACCCCGGACGCACACCACATCCCAATACTCCACGGCCGAGGCACGCGGGGCGCCTCTGCGGTTCATCAGGGACTGCTTATGGTGGACGCTCGCAAAGCGGTCGCCGCGTTCGATGCGGTGCCACCGGCCCCACCGCACCCAATGCGGCCCGATGCGCCAGCCGGTAAAGGAGCGGAAGCGGCCGTTGCGGATTTGGCCTCCGCTGCGGAGCAGAAACGGCCACGGCGCCAAGACTAGCGCGGCCGCCAGCGCCCCCCACGCCTGGAAACGGAGCGCCACGAACACCGAGACCAGCGGAACGAGGCCGAGCATCAGCCCCGCCCCTTGCACCCCATCGTCCCAGGTCCGCTCCTCCATTACAGTTCCACGATGATGCCGAGGGCGGGCAGGACGGTGCCGGCGCTCGGGTCGAGCACGCGGCGGTCGTAAAAGTTGGGGTCGTCGCTCAGGATCGGGGCGCCGGTGAAGGGGTTGCGCACGACGTCGTTGACGGGCGGTTGCGGAACGGAGGCTCCGGTGGCGTTTTGGACTTCGAAGAAGACGTCAAGCGACCAGCGCTCGAAGAACCACTTGCGGTCCACGCGGATGTCGAGCTGGTGGAACGCCCCGTTGCGCTCCGCGTTCAATTGCGTGTAATCGGGGAGCGGGCGACCGAAGTAATTCCATTGGTCCACGGCGAAAGACTGCTGATCCACAGGCGTGTACGGCAGGCCACCGCTCACGAGCAAACGAGCGCCGAGCTCCCAACCGCTCTCCCACTTCTTCCCGCCGGTCATGCTGAGGATGTGCCGGTTGTCCCAACTCGAGGCCACCCAATCGTTTTCCGACTGCTCGAATTCGCTCCGCACGAACGTGTACGCCAGCAATCCGTAAAAACCGCGGTTCAGGCGCTGCTGAATCAGCAATTCCGCCCCGTAAGCCCGGCCCACCCCATCGAAGGTCACGGCTTCGTTGCCGACCACCCCGAAGTCCGCCCCCAAATTCGCCAGCGCGATGCCGCGGTTGACGCTCACGGGAGCATTCAGGTACTTCTTCCAAAACCCTTCCAACGACACCACGCGGTTCGTCGCATCGCTCTCCCAACGCAAGCCCGTGACCAACTGACGGTTCGACAGGTAACGCGCCTCGCTACCCGCATTGATGCGGTTGCCCGCCGAATCGGCGAACCCGAGAATCGTGTACGCTGGCAGTTGACGATAAATGCCAGCGTTGGCATTCCAGGTCCACCCCGGCGCGAAGGCCCAACTCAAGGACGCCCGCGGCGAAGCATATTCCAGCGGATTGCGCAGCCCTTCTGCCGCCGATGAACCGTCCAACCGCAGGCCCGCCGACCACGTCAAACGGTTGTCCCAAATCCGCTGGCTCGCATTGGCAAACGCGCCGTACTTCCACGCTTGGAAGGCGGAACTGAATTCCACGGGAGTGAGCACGCCGTTGGCGTCCAATTCCCGGCTCAAGGTGCTGTTTGTGTACTTGACGTATTCCGCCCCCAAACCATAGGTGGCCTCCAGCCCCCCCGGGAAGGTTCGGCGACGCTCCGCGCGGAACTTGTTTTCAATTTCGCGCGAGAGGTAATCGCGCAGCAACGTCGAATCCGGGTTGTTGTCGGCGTTCTTGTACGCGCGGTTGTTCAGCATGTTCCGGCTAGCAACGAAGGTCCACCGCCCGTCGTCTTGGTAGCGATCCCACTTGGCGCCCTGCGTGTAATTCCACTGCGTTTGGACATCGAGGAAGCCCAAAATCGCGACCTGCTCCAAATAATTATCCGCCGTCGTGTCCTCCGCAATGGCGAGGTTCAGTTCGAAATCATCCAAGGCGCCGAGTCCCAATACGGTGATGGCGTTGCGGTCATCGGGGCGCGCGGTCCATTTGAACTGGTAATCGTTGTAAATGGGCAGAAACGGCAATCCCAGCGCCTTGAACAGCAGTTGGAGGTAACTGCGGCGGACGCTGGCGATGAGCGAGCTGTTCTCGCCCGTGGGGCCTTCAAGCGTCAAGCCCAAATCGCTGGTCCCCACGACCAAGTTGGCCGTCCATTCGTCCGTCCGGGCCTCCTTGAACTTGAACTCCAGAACGCTGCTCAATGCGTTGCCGCGTGCGGCGGGGAACGCACCGGCGTAGAAGTCGATGTTCTCGACGAGGTCGACGTTGATCATGCCCACGGGGCCGCCGCTTGCGCCTTGGGTGGCGAAGTGGTTGATGTTCGGGATTTCGATGCCGTCGATGTAAAAGCGGTTCTCGTTGGGCGCGCCGCCTCGGATGACGATGTCGTTGCGGAAGCTCGGAATGGCGGCGACGCCGGGCAACGTGCGGATGGCTCGGCTGATGTCCCGACCGCCCCCGGGGTTGCGTTTGATTTCGTTGGTTCCGAGGCTGCGAACGCTCAGGGGGGCCTCGGCCTGGGTGGCCCGACGTTCGACGACGACCTCAGCGGCCTCGATGGCGACGGCTTGTTCCGCCAATCCGACTCGAATGACGGCCGGGCGCGCGGGAGTGACTTCGATTTCGTAGACGGTCTTCGTTTCGTAGCCGACGAAGGAGATGGTCACGTTGCGCAGGCCCGCGGGCACGTTGATCAACTCGAACGCGCCGTCAAAATCCGTGGTGGCCCCGGAGGCTTCGCCTTCGAGAACGACCGTGGCAAAAGGAATGGGATCGTTGGATATGGCGTCGAACACGAAACCGCGGATGGCTCCGGTTTGGCCCCACACCTGCAAGCCCTGCAGCAACACCGCACACAGCACGACGCTGCGAAATGCCAAATTCTTCATGACGTGAAAACAACTGAAGTTCGTCACGGTTCTGTCAGGGACCCGTTATCGCAAATCCAAATCCAAGCGCCGCCGCAGCACGTCCAATCCCGGCTGCGCCGCAGCCATGGCGTCGTAACGGTCGCGGTCGGTCATGAACTTCATCGTGGGCTCATCCCGTTCGGTGACGTTGACGCGCAGTTCCAGCCCCGCATTTCGCAAGTTGCGACGCAGGGCATCGAGCAAGTCAGGGCGCACATCGGAAAGCTGACCCAGCTGAACCTCGTTGATGACTTCGAGCTGCACGGTTTCCCCGCGCAATTCGAGTTTTGCACTCCGCAAGGTGGCGGCCAGGTTCGCCCGTTGATCCGCTTGCAACCTCATGGCGAAGGCGTTGTAAGCCTCCTGGACGGACTCCATCGTCACGGGATCCCGCCAGTCATCCGGAATCGGGGGAAGTTCTTCCGGCTTTTGTTCGCGGTCTGTCCCCACAATCAAGGAGTCCGGAACGACCACTTTTACCGCTCGCATCCTCAAGCCTCCGACCCGCATGGGCGGCGCTTCAGGGACCGGAGCCTGCGTCGACGGAGGGGCGGCAGCCACTTGAACGGTGGGCGCTGCATCCGCCCTCAACGGGGCAGATTCCGAAGGTCGCCGACCGCGCCAGGCGTCAGCCAGTACCGGAACCAATGAGGTTATTTTTTTTTTGTCCGCTTCCGAGAGGGAGCAGAGTTGCATCAGCGTCAGTTCCACCAGCAACCGCTGATGTTGGCTGCCTCGGTATTGCACGTCGGCCTGGTTTACGTGGTCCAAACCCCGAATCAGGAACACCAACGAGCACTTCGTGGCCTGATCCGCGTAGCGCTTCTTCAAATCGTCTGGCCCTTCGATGAGCGAAGTCGTTGCCGCATCCTTCGCCACGAGCACATTGCGCAAGTGCGCGCCCAATCCCGAAATGAAATGGTGCGGATCGAATCCCCGCCGCACGATTTCATCCAACACCAACAGCGCGGGCGCAACTTCGCCAGCCAAGGCGTGATCCACTATGGAAAAATAGGTGTTGTGGTCGAGCACGTGCAGGTGCTCCGCCACCACATCATAGGTCAAATTCCGCCCCGCAAACGCCACCAATTGGTCGAAAATGCTCAGCGCATCCCGCAACGCGCCATCGGCCTTCTGCGCCACCACGTGCAGCGCGGCTGCCTCCGCCGTCACCCCTTCCTTCTCCGCAATGCCTTGAAGGTGCTTCACCATGTCGTCAACGGTGATGCGGTGAAAATCGAAAATCTGGCAGCGAGACAAGATGGTGGGCAGGATCTTGTGCTTCTCCGTCGTGGCCAAAATGAACACCGCATGCGCCGGCGGCTCTTCCAACGTCTTCAAAAAGGCATTGAACGCGGCTTGGCTCAACATGTGCACCTCATCGATGATGTACACCTTGAATTTGCCGCTTTGTGGGGGAATGCGCACTTGGTCAACGATCGACCGAATGTCCTCCACCTTGTTGTTGCTCGCCGCGTCGAGTTCGAACACATTGAACGCTTGGTCCTCGTCGTGGCCGGCTTCGAACTGGTTGATGGCGCGGGCGAAAATCCGAGCAGACGTTGTCTTACCGACGCCCCGGGGTCCACAAAACAGGTACGCCTGGGCGATTTGGTTGCTGGAAATGGCCTGCTGCAGGGTGCGGGTGATGCCGGCTTGGCCCACCACGGCTTCCCAATCCTGCGGGCGGTATTTCCTCGCGCTGACGGTGTAATTCGCTTGCTCCATGTGCGTGTTCGTTCTGCGAATATCGGTGGGCTTTCAGGCCAAAACCAACCCGCGTTTTCCACAATCGCCCCACACCCCCATCAACGGTCCATCGGCCCGCCCCACCAATTCCGGGGGAGCACCACCTCACGCCTGCCCGGCACGTTGTCGGCGTCGAGCGGGTGCGGGATTTGGCGAGCCCAATCGCGGAACGCCGCTCGGTCGCGCCGCTGAAACGTCAACTCCAGCAACGGCGGCACCTCCACCCCGCGCACGCGCTTCGCTGCCAAGTAGTTGTTCGGATGAGCATGCACCACGCGGTGGGTCTCCAACAGCCGGCCCAGCGCTGCCTCCACCACGGAGAACAAGCCCGGACTCGCCCACCATTCAACGGAATGGAATTCGATGACCAAAATGCGAAACCGCTGGAGCAACTCGGGCGTTGAGTCCAACAAGACTTCGTATTCGGCGCATTCGATGTCGATTTGGGCCATCAAATCCGCCGTGACCTCCACCGCCGACTCGTTCACCCAATCCTGCAAACTCAATCGATCGGTCCGCCCACGCGCACCGACGAACTCCTTTCTAAAATGGACCCCGGCAAGGAAGCAATTCCCGAAGCCGGTCCTTCCACGGAAGCATCCGCAAGGAAAACCTCCATGCCGCGGGCCAACGCGTCGGCCTCGAAGGCACTGGTCTGGGCCACGCCCGGTGAGAACAATGCGGCCAACGAACCGAGGTCATCTGGCACCAAATAGCCTCCATCGTGCGCCTCACCCATTCGAATCAATGGAATGCCCGTATCTTCCGGATGGATTTGTTGAATCAAGCGGTTCAACCGTTCGCTCGACTTGCCTGAGTGGAGGAGGCCAAAACGCTCGGAAAACCGAAGCATTCCGTGTTTCCATTCCTGCGAATGTTTCATGTAACCAAACTTAAGGCTGCACGCTTGGAATTCAATGGAAGAGAATGTACTTTTGCGCCCCACTAATCTAAAAGTGTTTCTATGAACCGTTACGAAACTGTTTTCATCATGACTCCCGTGCTGTCTGCCGAGCAGGTAGCGGAAACAGTTGAGAAGTTCCGTGCTTTCCTCAAAGAACATGGCGCCGCCATCGTTCACGAAGAAGCATGGGGATTGCGGAAGTTGGCTTACCCCATTCAGAAGAAGTCCACGGGCTTCTACCAGCTGTTGGAGTTCGAAGCCGACCCCTCCGTCATCTTGCCCTTCGAGACTGAATTCCGCCGGGACGAGCGCATCATCCGCTTCCTTTCTACCCGGATGGACAAGCACCACGTTGCCTACGCTGAATCGCGTCGCAACAAGTCGTCGAACGCCGCTGCGGCTGAACCCGAAGCGCAAGCTTAATCCCCTAAACCACCGATTATGGCTGACAAGAACGTACGCTACCTGAATCCGATCAACATCGATACTCAGAAGGAGAAGTACTGCCGCTTCAAGGTGAAGGGCATCAAGTACATCGACTACAAGGATCCGGATTTCCTGTTGATGCTCTGCAACGAGCAAGGCAAGATCCTCCCCCGCCGTTTGACCGGTACTTCGTTGAAGTACCAGCGGAAAGTGGGGCAGGCCATTAAAAAGGCGCGCCACTTGGCCCTCCTTCCTTACGTCGCCGACAACCTCCGTTAATCCCGACGATCATGGACATCATTCTGAAGCAAGACGTCGAGAAACTCGGCAACAAGCACGACATCGTGACCGTGAAAGCCGGTTACGCACGGAATTTCCTGATCCCTCAGGGCATGGCCGTTGCAGCCACTCCTTCCGCTCGCAAAGTGGTTGCTGAAGTGGTCCGCCAGCAGGCGCACAAAGAGGCGAAAGCAATCGAACAAGCGAACGGCTTGGCCGAAGCGCTGTCGAAACTCACCTTGCGCATTGGCGCCAAGGCTGGGGAGAGCGGCAAAATCTTCGGTTCGGTCAACACCATCCAAATCGCCGAGGCCATCCAGGCTGCGGGCTACGATGTGGAGCGCAAGCAAATTGCCCTCGCCGAAGATGCGGTGAAGGAGCTGGGCTCTTACGAGGCCACGGTGAAGGTGTACCGCGACATCAAGGCGTCCGTCAAGTTTGACGTGGTCGCTGACTGATTCTACCTACGCACATTGTACGAAAGCCACTCGGGATTCCGGGTGGCTTTTTTCATCCGTAAATTTGGCCTGCCCAACCGCCCGCACCATGCGCTTCGAACTCCAGAGTGATTTTCAACCCACCGGCGACCAACCGAAGGCCATTGCCGAACTCGTGGAGGGCATCGAGCAGGGCACCCCGGCGCAAACGTTGCTCGGAGTCACTGGCTCCGGCAAGACGTTCACCATCGCCAACGTCATAGAGCGAACGCAACGCCCAACGCTGATTTTGAGCCACAACAAGACGTTGGCCGCTCAGCTCTACAGCGAATTCAAGGAGTTCTTCCCGAACAACCTCGTGGAGTATTTCGTCAGCTACTACGACTACTACCAACCCGAGGCGTTCATCGCAGCGACGAACACGTACATTGAAAAAGACCTCGCCATCAACGAGGAGATTGAAAAGCTGCGGCTGAGTACGACCAGCGCGTTGCTCAGTGGTCGACGCGATGTCATCGTGGTGGCCAGCATCAGCTGCATCTACGGCATCGGCAATCCGGTGGAGTTCCACAAGACGGTCATTCCACTGAAAGTCGGTCAAAGCATCCGGCGAGACGCCTTGTTGTACACGCTCACAGAAAGCCTGTACCACCGCACGCGAGCGGAGTTCAAGCGCGGAACCTTTCGGGTGCAAGGCGACACCGTAGACGTGTTCCTCGCCTATGCCGATCACGCGTTGCGGGTGGCGTTTTGGGGCGACGAAATCGAAGCGCTGTCCACCATCGACGTGGAAACGGGCCAAACCCTGCACACGTTTGACGAAATCGCCATCTACCCCGCGAACTTGTTCGTGTCGAGCAAGGAGAATACGAAGGACGCTGTTTGGGAAATCCAGCAAGACCTGGAGCGCCAAACGAACTTCTTTCACGGAGCCGGGCGGCACATTGAAGGCAAGCGGCTGAAGGAGCGAACGGAGTACGACCTCGAGATGATCAAGGAAATCGGCTTCTGCAACGGCATCGAAAACTACTCCCGGTACTTTGACCGTCGGCAGCCGGGGGAGCGACCGTTTTGCCTGCTGGACTACTTCGCGAAGGACTTTCTGCTCGTTGTGGACGAGAGCCACGTGACGGTGCCGCAGATTGGAGCGATGTTTGGCGGGGACCGGTCGCGCAAGGAATCGCTGGTGGAATACGGGTTCCGGCTGCCTTCGGCGTTGGACAATCGGCCGCTCAAATTCGATGAGTTCAACGGGTTGCTGAATCAAACCGTGTTCGTCTCCGCCACCCCCGCAGACTACGAATTGGAGCAAAGCCAAGGGGTCATCGTGGAGCAGGTGATCCGGCCCACCGGCTTGCTCGACCCCCCCATCGAGGTGCGGCCGTGCGAGCACCAAGTGGACGACTTGGTGGGGGAAATCAGGAAAACGATTGCAGCGGATGAGCGGGTTTTGGTGACAACGTTGACCAAGCGCATGGCGGAAGAACTGACGAAATACCTGGAACAGTTGAACATTCCGACGCGTTACATCCACAGCGACGTCAAAACCCTCGACCGCGTCGAAATCCTGCGGCAATTGCGCGATGGCGCGTTCGACGTGCTGGTCGGGGTGAACCTGCTGCGGGAAGGGCTGGACTTGCCCGAAGTTTCGCTCGTGGCCATCATGGATGCGGACAAAGAGGGATTCCTCCGGAGCAACCGGTCGTTGACCCAAACCGCTGGCCGGGCCGCTCGCAACGTCAATGGCCGAGTCATCATGTACGCGGACACCGTCACCGACAGCATGGCCCAAACCATCGAAGAAACCCAGCGCCGCCGCGCCAAACAAGAGGCCTACAATGCAGAACACGGGCTGGAACCGAAGCAAATCATCAAAAAACGGCGCACCCTGTTTGAGCAGTCGGACCTCATCGATGACCGGCCGAAAAACTACGCCGCAGAGCCCGCTCCCCAATCCCTGAGCGCAACCGACCCGGTCGTGGCGAGCATGACGAAGGCCCAACTCGAAAAACTCGCGGCCTCCACGAAACGCGCCATGGAAAAAGCCGCCAAGGAAATGGAATTCATGGAAGCCGCGCGATTGCGCGACGAATTTTTCGCGCTCAATGAACTCATCAAAACCCGCTGATGCCCCCTTTAGGAGAACGGCTTGAACGCCCCGAAGATTACGCCGAATCGGCAGTGGCACCCATCGTCGTGGTGCTCGAAGACATTCGTTCCGGCGTGAATGTCGGATCGTTTTTTCGCACGTCAGACGCCATGCGCCTCGCGGGCCTTGCGCTGTGCGGCTACACCGCCCACCCTCCGCACAAGGACATCCTCAAGACCGCGCTTGGGGCTTCTGACCACGTTCCATGGCGGGCTTTCGAAGATGCGGCGAAAGCCATTGAAACGCTGCGCACCGAAGGCTACCGCATCGCAGCGGTGGAACAAACCGAAGGGAGCATCGACTTGGATTCGTGGCATCCCCAGCCCGGAGAACGATGGGCCATCGCCTTTGGAAATGAAGTGCGCGGCGTGCGCCCGAGCACGTGCGACGCGGCGGACGTGGTGCTGGAATTGCCCCAATTCGGCGTGAAGCAAAGCCTGAACGTCAGCGTGTGCGGCGGCATCGTTTTATGGCATGCTGTCCACCACATCGGAAGGCCTTAATCCTCCACCAACCAACCGGTCACCGGCACGCCCAACCAGCGTTCCAGGGCCTTGACCAGTTCCTTCTTCTCGCGATCCGACAAGTTCTTAATGCGCGCCGAACCGTGGTGTTGGCCCTCCATCAGGTAAACCAGCGCGTCGCGATCGGCCAATTGTTCCGCCGTCAAGCCCGTAGCGCTCCACGTGTCATCGGCACCGTTGATGACCACGAACTCGTCGGCGGATTCCGCTGCCCAATCCCAGACCTGCCGAGACAGGACGCCGCCGTCGTAGCGAACCGGCTCGTCCTCGGGTGCAAAGATTGCCGAGGGGTTATCGGGTCCCGCCAACGCGACAATCAAATCGCCAAACGGCTCCGTCTCATACCCGTAATATCCGAATTCCCGAGCACATTGGTAGTAGTGGGAGGCGAAGTCATCCATGCTATCGTCTGAGAAGAAGGCCATGCCGCTCACTTCCAAAAAATGGTCCATCACCTCATCGAACGGGGCCCCTTCCTCCGGCAAGTCCTCGCACGATGCGCCCCATTGCCAAAACGAGAACGGATATTCCAACACCGCGTACTCGAAAGCCTCCTCAAAGTTCAGGTAGTCCCCAAATTCCGACCCTTCCCCCTTCGCGAACCACTTCAAGCGCAGGAGGCTCGCCTCGCGCTCCTCCAACAACCGCCGTTGCACCGCCTCCATTCCTTCTCGGCACGTTTCATCGCCGTGCGAGCGGAGGAAGGCATAAATGCGCTCATCCTCCAAGGACAGGTTAATGGGGGCCACGTAAGGAACACTGACGGCGACGTCATCCGGGTAGAAGTAGCGGTAGAAGGTGGTGGTTTGGCCTCCTTTGCTGATGCCCGATGCAAGCCACGGACCCGTAAACCAGTCGGCGAACAGCGTTCGGATGCGGTTCAAATCGGCCGCGGCCTGCTCAATGCCCAGGAATCCATAATCGGCGTTGGCTGGAATGCTCGCACCGTAATACCGGTGCTCCACAATGAGCTGATTTGCCCCAATGGCTGTGGTCAGCTCCGCTGGGTACTGGAAGCCGCGGCTGTACCCCTCCGTAACCAACACCGTCGGACGGCTGGCGTCTACCTGAGCGAGAAAGACCCGCTGGCGAAAGGTCTCTCCGTTGTCGGGGTGTTCGTGATCGACGGGCTGGATCACCTCAAGCGCGTAACACGCCTCGAACCCCTCCATGGTCGGAAGCGGCTCAAAGCGCACCCCGGGCAAATCAAACAAATGGGCCTCCAACTCGGTCACATCGAGCTGAGCGAGAGCCGAAGTTGCCCCCATCCCAAGGAGCACCAAGCCCCACACCAGTTGTTTCATCATCGTCGTGTTCATTCAGCATGCAACTTAGGGCAGGGGAAAAAAAAGTCCCTGCCGAAGCAAGGACTTTTTGAAAACTTCAGTTCAATAACAGGTTCAGAAGCCCAACTGCTCGCGGAAATCACGGAATTCCAAATCCCGCTCGGCTTTCGCGCGCAGCGAACCGTCCTTGGAAAGAGCGGCGGTCAGGTGCGTCTTCACTCCCGCGCCGTCATTCAGTCGAGCACAAGCAATGGCCATGACGTAGCTTGCAACCGCGCTGTCGTCTTCAGCATTCTCCAGCACGGTCTTCGCTCCAGCGGCATCGCCGTTGAGCAACTTCGCGAGTGCCACGTTCACCGTGTTTTCGCGGCCCATGTTGCTGAGCGCCGAACCGTAATCGCCCTTTTGGATGAGGATGATGCCCTTGTTGAAATTCACTTCAGCGCCTGCACCAGCCGCTTCGTTCAGCAACGCCATCGCGCCGTCGATGTCGCCCTCCAACCGCTTGATGGCGCCGAGGTTGTTCAAAACGGCCTTGTTGCGCTCAATGGCCAACGCTGCATTGAACTGCTCCTTCGCTTGGTTCATGCGGCCCATTTCCATGAGGCACCAACCAGCGTTGTTGAATCCGCGGAAATCGTCGCTGTGAACGCGCGATGCGTTTTGGTAGACGACCAACTGGTCGTTCATTTCTTCGAACAACGTCGCTGCGAAGAGCAATTCCTCCACCGTCAAGATGTCCGGATTCGACTTGCACAAGTCCATGAGCTCCTCGTCGGTGTAGCCCTCCACATCGTAGCTCACCACCAAGCGCGAACGACGCAGTTCCGGGAGGATCGTGTCTTCGATTTCTTTGTAAGTCTTCGCAATGTTGCGGATTTCTTCTTCCCGCTTGTTCTTGTCCGTGTACATGCTCAGCACGCGCAAGATCAAGTCCTTGTCCGCAATGGAAGACGCGCTCACCAATGACTTGAAGCCATCCCAGTCCTCGCCTTTCGGCACCAACTGGAAGAAGCCGTCCACCAATTCCGTCTTGCGGCGCGTGACTTCCCGCGTCCACGCTTCAGAAGCCGATTCCGCACGCTCGGAAGCGAGGTTTTCATTCAAAGAAATCTCGCCTTCTGGCGAAGCGTAGGCTTCGATGCGGCAACCCGTCAGCGTCACGCTATCGGCCGCCAACGACAACTCCAACAAGTCGAGCAAAGATTCCCAATCTTCGTCACGCAACTCCGTCGAACGCACGTTCGACCGGTTGACCGTGTAATTGATGACCGCTTCTTGCTCGAACGAAAGCACGCGCTCGAAAGCATCTGGGACCAAGATGAACCGGTCCTCGGGCTGAACCCAACGCGGCGTCGTGATGACCCCTGAGCCGATGATGTACGGATCGAAGGTCGCTTCTTTCGACCCCTTGCTTCCGGTGATGGAAATGGACAAGGTACCCACGTCTTCCATCGCCTCTTCGAAGGGAATTTCTGCCGTGTAGGTGAACGACTTGCCATTTTCGAACGGCACCACGGTGAAGTTGCCCGCTGCGTCCTCGCCTTGGAACCCTTGCGGCTCAAACGAAGCCGAACCGCCTTCCCAAGTCAGGATGGGAGTGGCCTCCATTTTTACTTTTTTGGCAAAGTACTTCGGCGGAAACTTGCCCGTTACCGTCAATTCCACCACGTCGCCGCGGAGGATGAGCGGTTCGGGAGACGCCTCCAATCCGAGGGCCTCGATTTCTTTTTCCATGCTCCCCAATCCCGCGCAACCACTGAGGATGACGAGGGATGCGGCTCCCCAGAGAAGGGGTTTGCGGTAAGACTTGAAAGTAGCGTTCATGCTTTCGTGGGAAAGGTCAAATTTGGTGCAAAACTAATCAATTGAACTCACCTATGCGCTATGGACCACGCCCATTGACGAGAACTTCTTGATTCGCGCGTCGATGCGCTTCGCCGGGTCCATCGGCATCAACTTGCTCAGGTGCTCTTGAATGGTCGCTTTGACGGTCGCGTAAATCGCCTCCCGGTTTGCGTGTGCTCCCCCAAGCGGTTCGGGAATGATGCCGTCGATGAGTTTGAGCTCGAGCATGTTTTCTCCCGTCAAGCGCAACGCTTCAGCGGCCTCCTTCTTGTGATCCCAGTTCCGCCACAAGATGGACGAGCAGCTCTCGGGGCTGATGACCGAGTACCACGTGTTCTCCAGCATCAAAACCCGGTCGCCGATTCCGATGCCCAATGCCCCTCCGGAAGCGCCCTCACCGATGATGATGCAAATGACCGGCACCTTCAGTTGGCACATTTCGATCAGATTGCGCGCAATCGCCTCACCTTGACCACGCTCCTCCGCTTCGAGTCCAGGAAACGCCCCGGGGGTGTCGATGAGCGTAACGATGGGTCGATTGAACTTTTCCGCAAGTTTCATGAGGCGCAGGGCCTTGCGGTAGCCTTCGGGATTCGCCATGCCAAAGTTCCGGAACTGGCGCATTTTCGTATTGACGCCCTTTTGTTGGCCAATGAACATCACGGCTTGGTCGTCCACGAAGCCCCAACCACCGACCATCGCCTTGTCGTCCTTCACCGTGCGATCGCCGTGCAGTTCTTCAAAGCGCCCGCCCGTGATGGCTTCGATGTAGCTCAACGTGTAGGGGCGGTCGGGATGCCGGCTGACTTGTACGCGCTGCCATGGCGTCAATTCGCTGTAAATCTTCTTCGTGACCTCCGCGATCTTGCCCTCCAGATCCGCTACCGTCGAATGCATGTCCACGTCGCTCTGGTCCTGCAGTTCCTGCGCTTTCTGCAATTGTTCGCGCAGCTGCTTGATGGGTTCTTCGAATTCCAAGTAATTCATGGCCGAAAAGGTTTGAAGGGCCAAATATCCGAACAAGCACGCGGAAACAGCAACCCGCGAGGGGGTTATTCCTTGGCTTCGTGCAGCAGGGCCACCATTTGGCGCACCGCACGCCCCCGGTGGCTGATGGCATTCTTCTCGTCGGTGGTCATTTCCGCAAAGCTGCGGTCGTGGCCTTCCGGCTGAAAAATGGGGTCGTAGCCGAAGCCCTGGGCTCCCGAGCGCGCAGCGAGGATGGTGCCCGCGCAAACGCCTTCGATGAGGCGCTCCGCGCTGGACTGGATGAGGCAAATGGCGGTGCGGAATTGGGCGCTCCGGTCGGTGGCGCCGCTGAGCTCGGCGAGCAGTCGGTCCATGTTGGCGTCGGAATCCTTGTCGGTGCCGGCGTAGCGGGCACTGAGGACGCCGGGCGCGCCGTTGAGGGCCTGGACTTCGAGGCCCGTGTCGTCCGCGAAGCAGTCGAGGCCATAATGTTCCACCACGTGGCGCGCTTTGAGGCGGGCGTTGCCTTCGAGCGTGGGCGCGTCCTCCACGATGTCCTCGTGGCAGCCGATGTCGGTCAGCGATTTCACGTGGTAGGCGTCGCCGAGGAGGGCTTGCACTTCCGCGACCTTGTGGGCGTTGTGCGTGGCGAAAACTAAGGTTGGGCGCGCGGTCTGATCCATTTTCCGGATGGGGTTTGGTCCAAATTTCGGAACTCCACCCTTCTCGGCGCCCGATTCCGCGGCAAAATCGCCACGAGCGCCGTCCGAATCGCCTCCGCCTCTTCCAACGTGCCCTCCCCGTGCACCGCCAGCACCACCTGTTGGCCCAACACCGGATGCGGCTTGCCAAACGCCCGACACGGCCGCTGCACCACCTGCGCCGCCGCGGCCTCCACCTCCTCCGGATGCACCTTCAACCCGCCCGAATTGATGACATCGTCCGCCCGGCCCTTCCACACGAACCGATTCGGCGCCTCCACCTCCACCACGTCCCGCGTCACCAACGCCCCCTCGAACAAATGCGGCGCGCGCACCACCAGGCACCCCTCCCCGTCCGCCTCCACCGTCACCCCCCGAACCGCCCTGAACGCGCGCTCCGCCGGCCCCGGCCGCAACCGCCGCAACGCCACATGGCTCACCGTTTCCGTCATCCCGAACGATTCCCACACCTCACGACCCGCCCACTCCCCCTCCCCAGCCGCCGCCCCCCCCAGCAACACCTTCCCCACCCCGGCAATTCCCGCACCACTCGCCCGCGCCTGCAACGGCGTCAACGCCAAAAACTCCGTCCCCTCCGGCGCCACCACCTCCACCTTCGGCTCACTCGCCCACAACGTCCACCCCCCTTCAATCGCCCGCACCAGCATCATGAACCCGCCCACGAACTCAACCGGCATCACCAGCCCCGCCACCGTCCCCTCCCCCAAACCCAGCGCCTCCGCCGTCCGCTCAGCACTGGCCCGCATCGCCTCCTTGCCATGCACCACAGGCCGCGGCCGCCCCGTCGACCCCGAGGTCCGCAGCTCCACCGTCGCCGCCTCCGAAAACCACGTTTCCACGGCCCGCCCGATCGCCTGCGCCCACACCGCCCCCGGCAAATCCGCCGCCCGCAACGCAGCCGTCAACGGCCACTCCCGCCCCCCGATGACCAGCCGCCCGCTCATCCCCAACTCCCCCGTCCAGCCCAAAGTTCCCCCCGCTCCGCGGCCAACGGCGACGGCACGTTGTTCGAAAACAGCCCCCCCGTCCCCAACCCTTGCGGCAGCAACTCCTCGCTACTCCCCGCATCCGCCGTCCACTGCGCAATGGCGTTCAACCCCACGTTCGATTCCAACGCCGACGTCGCCCACCAGCCCGCTCCCACCTCCGCCGCCAAGTCAATCCAGTGATTCGCCTCCTTCAACCCGCCCACCAAGCTCGGCTTCAACACCACGAACGCCGGTTTCACCAGCCCCAACATCCCACGCCGCAATTCCGTCGTGTTCAACCCGATGAGCTCCTCGTCGAGGGCGATAGGCAGCGGGCTTGCGGCAACGAGTTCCGCCAGCTCTTTCCAGTTACAGGGTTTCAGGGGCTGCTCGATGCTATGGAGGCCGAATTCCGCCAGCGCCTCGCACTTCGTCAAGGCCGTCCAACCTGATTCGGGACGGCTGAAAGCGCCGTTCGCGTCTACCCGCAACACGGCGTCTGGCGCGCGGTGCCGGATGGCCCGCACGAGTTCGATCTCCTCCTCGAACGGCAGCGTCCCCACCTTCCATTTCAAGGTGGTGAACCCGCGCTCGAGCAACGACTCGGCTTGGTCCAGCATCGCTTCTGCCGTGTCCATCCAAATCAGGCCGTTGATGGGCAAACCGGCTTCCCCGCGGGTGAAGGGCGTGTCGAACAAGACGCGCTCGCCCGGGGTAAGCAGGTCGATGAGCGCTGTTTCTACGGCGAAGCGCACCGCGGGCTGGGAGTCCGGGATCGCGTCGGGATCGAGGACACCCGAGGCCGCAACCGCCTTGAGGGCGCGGGCAGCACGCAAGGGATGCTCCGGACTGAGCCCCGGGATGAGCGAACACTCGCCGCGCCCGATGCGCCCGTCCGGATGCCGCGCTTCGATGAACCACGTCGGCTTTTCCGTCAGCGTGTCGCGTGAGGTCCGCGCCGGCACGTTGAATTTCAACGGATGATCAACGATTTGGATATCAAGACCTTGCATCATGGAAGCATCGGGTTGCGGGTGGCCGCCAGGAACAGGAACAGAGCGACGACCGCGGTGGAGATGGCGATTTTCTTGAGTTCGGGGTCGAGGGCTTGAGGGGACGTGGTTTGGCCCACCCGCAGGGCGTGCTGGAAGTGGACCAAACCCAGCAACGCAATCCACATCATCCCGCGCCACTGGCCGGATTCCACCCCATTCGTGAAGGCCAAAAGCGCCGCCCACCCCAGCCCAAGCAACGCCCAATGGTACCGCTTCGCCCGCGCAAAGCCCATCCGCGTCACGAGCGTGCGCTTGCCCGCAGCCGCATCCCGTTCGTGGTCGCGCATGTTGTTCAAATTCAGCACCGCCACGCTCATCGCCCCCGTGAACGTCCCCGGCAGCAACCACGCCCACGACCACTCCCCGCTCACGAGGAACGCGGTACCGGCGACGCCCACCCAACCGAAGAACACCATCACCATGAGGTCGCCGAGGCCGCGGTACCCGTACGGGTTTTTGCCAGCGGTGTACGAATACGCAGCGTAGATGCCTGCGATCCCCGCCGCGATGAGGCCGAGTGCCGCGGTCAGCAACCCCGTTCCCGATAAGGCCAGCACCACCGTGCCCACGCCCGAGACCAGCGCCAATGCCGCAAGGGCGACCACCGCCCGGCGCATGGAAGCGCGGGAGATGCGCCCCGAAGCCACGGCCCGATCGGTGCGTTCGGTACCGTCGGCGCCGTTCTCGGCGTCACCGAGGTCGTTGGCGTAGTTGGACAGGATTTGGAGCAGCAACACCGTCCCCAACGCCGCCGCAAAAACCAGGTAAAACCGCTCCGCATCCGGCCGATATCCGACCGCCGCCCCCATCAATACGCACGCACTCGCTAACGGCAGGGTGCGCAGCCGCGCAGCTTGGATCCAATCGTTCACAGCCATCGGGTTTCATTTTGGTTCGGTCGGGCATCCATCAAGCGCTGGTAGGCCAAATCGCTCGCCGCCCCATCTGTCTCCACCACCAACACCTTCACCCCATCCCGGGTTCCCCCCGCGAACAACCAATCGAGCCCGGCCCGCACACCTTCGGCAGAACGGGCGGTTTGGCACGCCGCCCCCACACTGGCCGCCGCAGCGTCCAGCGAACGCCGTCCACCCGCCGCCACCGACCGGCAATCCCCGCCCTCGAAGTACCGCGTCAACAACCCCGATTCCTTCGGTCCCTTCAACCACCGGAAGATGCCCCCACCGCCGTTGTCCACCACCACCACCCGAACGTTCCGCGGCTCGGGATCAACCCACAACCCATTCAAATCATACAAGAAGGCCAAATCCCCTGTCACCACCACCACCCACTCATCCGGATGAGCCAACGCCTCCCCCACCGCCGTGGACGTGCAGCCATCGATGCCGGCCACCCCGCGGTTCGCGTGCACCCGCCGGGCGCGCCATGGAACGAGCTGTGCATACCGGGCCGCCGTGGAATTCGCGATGTGCACGCTGGCGGATTCGGGCGCGGTTTGGCCTACCGTTGCGATGACGGCCGCATCCGACAGCGCGTCCTGCAACGGCACCTCCGCGAGCGGCATCGCCTGGCCCCGCTCCGGCCGGCCAGCCGCCAACTCCATCAACCAGGCCATCGGGTCCTCCACCTGAACGTGCTCCAAGCGCCCCCAAACGTCCCAAGGCCCCGCCCCCACATGCACGTGCCGGGTGCGTTCCGGAACCGCATTCCGCAGCGCCTTGCTCATGGGCGGTCCGCCCACGGTGATGACGACGTCGGGAAACGGTTCGGTTCGGTGGCGCATCCACCGGTCGGCCGAAGCTTCCACCCCGTACCAACCGCTGAACGCGTCCGCGATGACCTCGAACGCACACGCCTCAGGTACCCGACGCCGCTCGGTGTGCGGGGCGGGGCCGAGCAAGACGAGCACGCGGTCCGTGGGGGCGATGGGGGCGATGCGCGATGGCGCTGGGGCGGAGGGCTCCGTAAATGGCAACGGAGCGGGGGGCGCTTCTGTGATGCCGTAGAGCGGCTCGTCGAACGGGACGTTGAGGTGGACCGGGCCGTCGGCTGCGGCTCGCCACGCCTCGGCGATGCGCGCGCGCAACGCCGACTCGTCGAGGAGGTCGGCGTCGAGGGTGGTTTCGTAGCGCGTGTGGGCGGTGAAGAGGCCGGACTGCCGGACGGTTTGGCCGTGGCCGCGATCGATGGCTGCGGCGGGTCGGTCGGCGGTCAAGGCGATGAGCGGAACGCCTTGGTAAAAGGCCTCGGCCAAGGCAGGACCGAAGTTCACGGCGGCCGTGCCGCTCGTGGAAATGGCCGCCGCTGGCACGCGGGTGCGCAGGGCCATGCCGAGGGCGATGTGGGCCGCGGCGCGCTCGTCGACTGCGACCGCCAATTCGATTTGGGGGTGGTGATGAAACGCCAGCACCAAGGGCGCATTCCGGGAACCGGGAGCGACCACCGCGTAACGCAATCCCATCGCAGCCAAATCGGCAGCCAACCACCGCGCCGCAGCGTGCTCAGACGTCCACATGCCGCAAAGGTACTTCAGGTCCGCAGTCCCGAAAGGATGCTCGCGATCTTCGCTTCCGTTTCGTCCCATTCGCTGTCGGGATCGGAACCGTCGACGATGCCCCCGCCCGCGTGGACGCGCACGCCATCGGCGAGCCATTGCATGCAGCGGAGGTTGACGAAGAGGGCACCGCCGGAGGGCGTGTCGAGGCCGAGGAAGCCCGAATAGTATCCGCGGGAGCGGCGCTCGGTCCGTTCGATGAAGCGAAGGGCGGCGAGGAGGGGCGCTCCACCGACTGCCGGGGTGGGGTGAAGCGAACGCGCGATTTGGGTGAGGGATTGGGCGGAGTGAAAGCGGATTTGGCTTTCCAAATGCGCGATGCGTCCGTAAATACGGTCGCGCACGGTGCCCACCTCCACTTCGCGCACGCCCAGTCGCTGCAGCACGCGCTCGATGTAATCGACCACCACCGCTTGCTCGTTGCGCTCCTTCGCGGTCCACTCGGTGCGGATGTCCATCCGGCGGGTGCCGGCCAAGGCGACGGTCTCGAAGGCGTCGCCATCGCGCTTCAATAGGAGTTCTGGGGTGGCGCCGGTCCACGTTCCGGCTGCGGGATGCTGCAACAGGTACACGAACGCGTCGGGGTATTCGGCGCACTTGGCGTTGAAGGCCGCTTCGGGGCTGCTGTGCCCTGCAGGAATGAGGTCGACGCGGCTGAGGACGACCTTTTCGAATTCGCGTTGGGCGATGGCCTGGAGACTCGATCGGATGGCGGCGAGGTGTTCCGTGCGTGAAGTGGGGCGAAAGCTGTCCTCGCCGGGGGGCGGGAGCGTCAGGGTGCCCGGCTCCGGCGGGGTGGTCGCTTGGGGCCGACCGCGAAAGGCCAAATGCGGATGCGCCGCATCGTTCACGAACGGCGCAAAATGGAAGACCGCCTCGCCATCCGGTGCCGGAAGCAAGGTCATGACGTCGGTTTCACCGGGCATGCGCCACCACAGGCGAACCTCACCCATGGGCTGGAACGAGCATCGCGGTCAGCCGAGAAGTGCAGACCAGGTGGCCCTCGTCGTCGACGAGTTCGATGTGCCAAACGTGCAGCCGGCCGCCCTTGTGTTTGAGGGTGGCGCTGCCGTGAACGTGGCCGGAACGGACGCCTCGGAGGTGATTCGCGTTGACTTCGATGCCCACGGCGTGCATGCCGCGCTCGGCGGCAATGAAGTGGGAACCGACCGAACCGAGGGTTTCGGCGAGGACGACGCTCGCCCCGCCGTGCAGGAGGCCATAGGGCTGGTGGGTGCGAGAATCCACCGGCATGCGCCCGGTGACGAGTCCTTCAGCAACCTCAAGCACCTCGATTCCCAGCACGTCGCCAATGTTTGGAGCCCAGCCTTCGGTGGATTTGTCCATGGTCGGTGTAATTTTGGTCTGAAAATTACGGCATGTCAGACCAGTCCCCACACTCCGTCCGCCTCCTCCTCGTTGAAGACGATGCTTCGCTGCGGCGGATGCTGAAAATCAACTTGGAACAAGAAGGCTGGCACGTCACCGAGGCCGCCGATGGACCGAGCGCTTTGAATGCCTTCCGTTCGCAGCGGCTCGACGCGGCCATTTTGGACGTCATGCTCCCTGAACTGGACGGCTTGAGCATCTGCCGAACGGTGCGGCTTGAAGGCAACAAAACGCCGATCTTGTTCCTCACAGCGAAAAATGCCGGCGAAGACCGGGTGGAGGGCCTGCGGTTGGGAGGAGACGATTACCTCGGCAAGCCCTTCAACTTGGAGGAGTTGCTCCTTCGCGTGAAGAAGCTCATCCGCATGAGCCAACAAGGGCCTGCTGCGGAAGAATTGACCGAGTTGTCGTTTGGGACCAAATGCCACGTGGATTTTGCCGCATACCGCATCACGAAACACGACGGAAAGGAGCAGGGCATTTCAAAGCGCGAATCGATGCTGCTCAAGTTGTTGGCCAGCAAAACGGGGGAAGTGGTCAGCCGGGAAGAAATCCTCGAAGTGGTCTGGGGCTATGATGTGTTCCCGAGCACGCGCACCATCGACAACTACATCTTGGCGTTTCGGAAGTACTTCGAGGCCGACCCGAAAAAGCCGCGCCATTTCTTCTCCGTTCGGGGAGTAGGCTATCGGTTCGAGGCGTGAAGGTGGCGGTGCCACAGGACGAAACCGACGAGCGGATAACAGACCGAACAGGCGACCGAGAACGCGTCCAAGTCCACCCATAAGATGTAACCGAAGGTGAGCGCGGCACCGAAAGCTTGCGCACCTTGCACCCACCACCCCTGCACGCGCTGCGTTCGTTCACGGGTGAGGTGGCGAACTGCCAACATGGCCACCAACGTCGGCAAGGAAAGCATCGAGGCGCCCATGGAGGACATGATGGTGACGCCCAGCACCTGATCGGGGTTGTACGGCATTTCGGCATGGGTCAGGTCGCTGTGGATGACCATCACAATCGCGGTCAGCAGGCTTCCGCCGACCACGGTGCCCGCCCACGGCCACAGTCCACGAAAAATATTCATCTTACAATCGTTTGTTTATCAATGGATTGAAAATATTTTCAGCGGGATTCAAAAAAAAGAAGGCAACCCCTGAAATCGACCCTCGTCTTATGGTCAGACACGGTCGAGATACTGTGTTGGTTTCAATTTCTTGCAGGTTTTAGAAGGGGGGCCCAAAGGGGTTCCCCTTCTTACTTCAACTCGGTTCATTGCATCTTCACGTAGACCACGAATTTCGTTTCGAAAAACGCTTGGGGATACCACGCGCGAATGGGGAGTTGCTCGGTTGCGGGCTTCACTTCTTCGAGTTCCGCGGCGAGGTCTCCGCCTTTTAAGTAAAGGATGCCGTTGGGCCACGGGTTGATGCTCCGGCCTTCAAATTTATTCCGCACCCAGGGAATGAAGCCCGCAAGTCGGGTGACGGCTCGCGACACCACGAAGTCAAAACGTCCCTCCACTTGCTCGGCGCGGCCGTGGATTGCCGTGACGTTCTCCAACCCCAAGGCGTCCACCACCGCCTGCACCACCTTGATCTTCTTGCCGATGCTGTCCACCAGCACGAACGAACATTCGGGAAATGCAATCGCCAACGGAATGCCCGGGAATCCTCCGCCTGTCCCAACATCCAGCACGCGGCTGCCTGGAGCAAACCGCATGGCCCGAGCAATGGCGAGGCTGTGCAACACGTGCCGCTCCTCGAATTGGTCAAAATCCTTGCGCGAAATCACGTTGATGGCCGCATTCCATTCCGCATAGAGCGGACGAAGTGCATGGAGCTGAGCCAATTGCGCATCGCTCAACTCCGGATGGAATCCTCGGTAATCGAACACCTCAGATGGCTTCACGCGCTTCCCGCATCACCTCCGCCAGCATGTCACGGGCTCGGAACAACTGCGCTTTGATGGTCCCCAAGGGCAAATCGAGCTCCTTCGAAATCTCGTCGTAACTGAGTTCTTCGAAGTAGCGCAACTCCACCAACCGACGGTAACGCGGCTTCAACGCGCTGACCACGTCCCGCATCAACGCCACGCGCTCCTTTTTCTGCAAGGCCTCCATCGGGTCGAGTTCCTCGTCCCGCACGTGGATTTCCATCGTGTCGCCGTCTTCGCTCGTGAAGCCACGGTCCAGCGAAAGGGCGTTGAGCTTCTTCTTTCGGATGAAATCGATGGTGTGGTTGGAAGCGAGCTTGAACAGCCACGTCGAAAAGGCAAACGCCGGCGTGTACTGATCCAGCCGCTGAAACGCCTTCCCAAACGCCTCGATCGTCAAATCCTCCGCATCGTCGGAGCTGAAGACCATCTTGTTGATCATGTGGAAGATGCTGTCCCGGTAGCGCTCCATGAGGTCGGCGTAAGCCTTCTGATCGCCTTGCTGGGCGCGGAGAACGAGGTCGTAGTCTTTCCGCGCTTTGTCGGAGAGGTTGGGATTGATTTCCATGGGTGCTTGCGCTGCGATTTGGGTGCGTTCGCTTCGCTGGCAGCTACCAGTCCTTCGGCGGGGATTTCAGGCCAAATCCCATCGCCCAAGCCACTTGGAGCGTCAGGAACACCTGCTCGAAAAAGACCACCGGTTGCAGCAGTCCTCCCCACACCGCCCAGCCCGTGAGGCCGCACCGCGTTGCGAACGCACGAAAGGTAAGGACGTGCACGAACCAAGCGAGGCCCCCTGCTCCGTGGACTATCCATAGCGCAATGTGCAAAACTGATGCGCCCCCGTCCGGTTGGGGCTCGGGCGCTCGGGCGAGCAGCGCCCACAACGCAATCATCCCGCCCAGCCACAGCATCGCAGCGAGGGCGGGAAGCGCTAAGGCGGCCACGACCTGCGGTCGGTAAGCCGTGCCGGTCGTGAGGTGTCGGCGCTTCATGCGCCGCCATGCCCGGAGGGAATCGGGCGCGAAAGTGGGCACGTTGTGGTAGGAGAACCGGATTTGGTCCGAACGCTTGACGCCTTCCTTCCGCGGCCAGTCCTGCACGAGCAGATCGTCGTCCCCGCTCGCCCAGGCCGCATGCCGCTCAAACCCCGGGAACCCCGACTTGCGGTACGCCAAGTTCCGCCCCACCCCCATGTACGGGACGCCCGCCCCCGCGGCAGCAGCATAGCGGCGCGCCACGGCCACCGCCTCCACGAGCGGCACCGCCCGCACGCGCCCCAGCACCGGCAAACTCACGCCGGTCACGACTTCCGTGTCGTCCCCCGCTGCCGCCAGCACATCCCCCGGCCAGTTCGGCGCCGGACGGCAATCCACGTCCGTCAGCGCCACCCATTCCGTCGAGGCCGCCGCGATGCCCGCGCTCAAGGCGTCCTTCTTCCCCGGCCGCGTGCCCTCCACCCGCAGCACATCCAAGCCCTCCGTCGCGCCATCGGTGCTCCCATCGTCCACGACCACCACTGGCACGTTGAAGCCGCGCGCCATCCACTCCTGCACATGCCGCCCGCCATTGCGCACGCACATCACCACCGTCACCTCCTTCAACTGCGAACGCGCCACCGGCTGCGCCCCCGCTTTGCGCGAGCACACCGCCAATGACGCGTCCCAAACCAGCCAAATCACCGCCCCAATCAGGGCCGAAATCAAGGCCAGCTCCATCCCTTCCGATCAGCGTGGATCCACCACGAATCGACTCACCGAACGCACGCCTTCGGCGTTCACCAATTCCACCAGGTACCACCCTTCCGGCCAATCCGCCACCGACCACGTGGCCGTGCCGCCTGCGACGCGGTTGCGCAGGACTTCGCGGCCTTGAACATCCCTCACCACCAGGTTCGCCCAACCTTCATCCGCCCAAGTCAAGCGCACAAAATCCGCCGCGGGATTGGGCATCAACGACAGCGCCGATGCCGCGGTTTCCCCCAGGCCCGCTGCGCTGGTGCAGAACTGCTCCTGATCCACTGTGGTGAACTCCCCACCAGTCGCCACGATGTCGCCATCGCCATCGAGGACGGCCCAGCTGCCGTTGCCGTATTCGCAGCACATGCCGTCGCCGTAGGCGTCATAGACCTTCAGGATGTAGCATCCGTCTTCGAGGCACATGTCGATGAGGACCTCTTGCCCATCGGTATCGTCTGAATAAGGCCCGCCCGAGTAGATGACTTGGCCGAGCCGCACCACTTCCCAGGTCGTTTCTGAACCGTAATCGTCGAGGATGAGGCTGAGTTGGAAGTCGAACGTTTCGCCAGCGAAGGCGCTGAACGTGCCTTGGACTTCGTTGTTGTTCGCGTTCTCGTCGGTGTTGCCGTTGGGGTTTTGAACCCAAACGTCCACGGTGTTCGTGCCATCCGTTACGTTCATGGCGGGCAAGTCAACGGTTTCGCTTTCGAATTGGGCCAAATTCCCCGTCCAATTGAAACTCGTGCCGCTCAAGCCGTTGTAGCTGTACCAAATCACGGCCGAGGTCAAGTTCTCCGTCCCCATGTTGGTGAGCGTCATGCTCGGGGTGATGGTGCCGGCGCCGCAGAGGACGCCGTCGGGCAAGCCCGTGACGGCTGCAGACGCGTCGTAGGCGTAGCTCGTCGAGCCTTCGGGCCAGCCGTCGAGCACGGTGACGTTGCCCCCGGACGGATCGAGCCAATCCCAGAGGCGGGTCGAAGCAGAGGAACCGGCGTCCCAGCTGACGTCAAAGCGGCCATACCAGTCCGCCTGACCATTGTTGACCGAGCCGCTGCATGCCGCGAAGCCGCCGTAGAGCTGGCCGACGATGCGGTGGTTTTGGTCGAACAAGGGCGAGCCCGAGGAGCCGGGTTCGGTGACGCCGTCTTCCCACTCGTTGATGTACCAAACGGCCGCGCCTCCCTGGTTTTGGGTCGTGGGGCCGTCCTCATCGAAGCAGATCATTTTCAAGTCGCCGCTCGGGTGGTGAATGCCGGTGACGTTCACCGGGGGCGTGCCCGTGTTGTCCCAACCGGCGTACTGCACGTTGTAGGATGCGGGGGGCACTTCGGAGAGCTCCACGAGGGCGACGTCGGATCCGGCGTTGCTCGCGCGGAGGGTCCCGCCGCTGATGAGGTCGCTCGTGGGGCCCGTGCTTCCGTTGCAGGAGGCGGACTCGTGATTGAACAGGTAGGTCCAGTTGTTCGGGTTGCCGAGGCAGTGGTTCGCCGTGAGGAAGTAGGGCGTTCCGTCTTGGGCCGTGTTGTTCACGAGGGCACCGGTGCAGCTGGCGAAACCGCCGGAAAGGATGAGCGCTACGCTGCGCTTCTCCACTTGCCACAGGTCGCCCTCGGGGCAGTTGATGCCGATGTTGCAGTTGCCGGAGTTGCCGTACGGACCGCGATCGAGGAGCTCATCCGCGACCGCCGCTGCCCGGCGCTGGATGCTGCGGTAGCTGTGGACGATTTGGCCGATGTGGAGGTTCGCGGGGAAGGGCGCGTCGAGGCGCTCGCGGTATTCGATGACGACTTGGTCGCCCAGGGTTTGGCCCAAAGCCAGGCTCCCCCACTCCTTGTTATTCCGGTGATCGAAGCTGCCGATGAAGTCCGTGTGATCGGCGTTCCAAACGAACAAGCGCCCGCCCTTCGGGACTTCGTACGCGTCGAACAAAAAGCTGATGCCGAGCGCCTCCGGGCACTCCACCGCGAGGCGCCAAACGCGTTCGCCCCCCTCCTGCGTCCACGTGCCGTGGGTGGAGGGGTCGATGGCAACCTCGTGCTCAACACCGAAGCGCCAAGGCGCTTCCTTGTACTGGTCGGTCACGGCGTCCTCGGCTGCGAGGGCTTCGCGATCGATGGTGGGCATGCGCAGAACGGACATGGCCTCGAAGGCGACAACGTCCCAGTTGGGGGTGCCTCCGCGCGAGATTTGGGCGGAGGACGGAGTCAGTACGGCGAGCGCGGCTACCACCACGGCCGCACGCATCAATTCAGTTGTTTTCATAAATCAACGGTTCGTTCCAATGTTCAAGCAGGATGACGGTGACGCCGTTGGGCGCCCCCCGCCATGGGTTCAATTCAAACGTATGTTCCTCCTGTATGAGGGCGCGGCATGGGTCGCCGGGAGTGCGGTGCACCAGGCGAAGCGGCTGCTTCGGCGGCAGGCTCTTCAAGAGTGGCCCCGCCGACTCCAGGGCAAATTCATGCTCGGCGCACCCTCCTCCGTACTGTACCGTCACGCGCAGTTGGCCGCCTTCAACCACGGCATTCAACAGCTCAACGTCCGCTTCAGGCCACGTTTCCGTAGCGACCAAGGTTTCTTCTACGGTCTTCGGATTGCACCCCGTAGCGCACCATGCGGCAACGAGGATGAAAGCGACGGGAATGCAGGCGTTCATGCGGGCAATATACGCCCGCTTCAGCGGATTGCTTGGTCGGCTCAGTGGAAGCTGATGGCATACGGGATGCGCGCTTGAACGCGGTCGCCTTGATCGACCATGCGCAACAAGGAACGCACTTCGCGCAATTCGGCTCCCGCCAATCCCAAGCGATCCAACACCACCTCAACCCCAGCCAAGTCTTCGATGAACGCTTCGAAGGGGTCCTGCTGCTCCGGCAAGTACACCCGGTCTGCACCAGGATCCAAGCCCGCCAGCACTTCGGCCGCTTCGATGGCGTCGTTGAGGTTGCCGAGCTCGTCGACCAATCCGATGGCCAAGGCGTCCTCGCCCGACCAAACCCGACCACGCGCAATCTCGTCCACTTGCTCCACGGTCATCCCGCGGCCTTCCGCCACGAGAGCCACGAAGTCGTCGTAGATGTCCGTCACGCTTTCGTTGATGGCTTCAAGCTGCACCTCGTCCAGGGGCGCATTGAGGCCCATGCCGGCGTGGCTGTGGGTGGCCACCTCGTCGTAAGCCAGGCCCATTTTGTCCTCCAACAGCTCTTGGGCGTTCGGGATCATGCCGAACACGCCGATGGAACCGGTGATGGTCGTGGGATTGGCGAAGATGCGGTCTGCACCGGCGGAGATGTAGTAGCCGCCAGAGGCCGCGTAATCGCCCATGCTCACGACGAGCGTCTTGCCCCCGTCTTTGAGGAGCTGGGTTTCACGCCAAATCACATCGCTGGCCAGCGCAGAACCGCCCGGGCTGTTGACGCGAAGCACCACGGCCTTGACGTCCTCGGCTTCGCGCGCTTGGCGCAGGGCTTCGGCCAGCGTCTCCGAACCGATGGTTTCGCTGTCCCCTTCGCCGCTTTGGATGCCGCCCACGGCGTAAATCACCGCCACTTCGCCGCCGAGGGTGGCGTCATCGACGTCTTCTTCGGCGTTTTCGAGGAGGGCGACGAGTTCTTCGATTTGGCCCATCGATTTGCCCAACAGGCGCTCCGGAAGCGTGTATTCGCCCAACGTAGCGTACTCCGGTTCCTCCTCCAACCGCTCCTCCACGAGGGCGTCGAATTCGTCGGCATACAGCAGGCCATCGAACAAGCCGAGCGCCACAGCATCCTCGGCCACGCGCAACGACAAGCCCTCGGCC